>Ga0209427_10000002_pt1 | contig 211744 bp, 213 predicted proteins | sample DeeMarSWOR136_30_FD_187465 | JGI IMG/M metagenome (GOLD analysis project Ga0209427, IMG submission 187465) | Marine sediment microbial communities from White Oak River estuary, North Carolina - WOR-1-36_30 (SPAdes) (version 2) | ecosystem: Environmental > Aquatic > Marine > Intertidal zone >... | reverse complement strand
GAGTTGTGGCAGTATGCGTTCATGGCCCCGGCTTATCTAAGGCTTGCGGAGGAAAAAACAGACAAAGCAGACATGTATCACGCCAAGACGTATTCACTACTCACCAAGGCGCTTGAAGGCGACATAGAATCGCCAGAAGTGTACAACAGCCTGGCCTGGGAATTCGCATTACTGAAAAAATATCCCGAAGAAACGCTTGAGGCCGCAAAGAGGGCACACACTCTGGCTCCAGACGACGCAAACATCATGGATACCCTGGCTGAAGCCTACTACGCGGCTGGCTACTACGAAGAGGCTGTGCATTGGGAAAACAAAGCATTGGAGATTGAACCTGACAATGTTTTTTTCCAAAATCAATTGAAGAAATTCGAAAAGGCAATTCTCTCAAAATAACGGGTCTCTTGGAATCTTGTAATCTCCGCATAAGACACTACACATAAGCTATGTATCTTCCCAACTACGAAGACGGTAGCATCGTTAATCTAATGAGTTCTATTCTACAAGCCTACGGGCAAGGATCTGAGTACGGACCATTGAGAAACCTCGATATCTTATCGCTACGGAAAGCAACCAATATCATTCTACTCGTGCTGGATGGATTAGGCTATGAATTCACGCTGCGTCACGGCGAAGGCGGCATTTTCAACGAGTACCTACGTGACAAAATGACATCTGTATTTCCTCCCACTACCGCGACTGGCATAACTACTTTTCTGACTGGCCTTGCGCCACAAGAGCATGGAATCACCGGTTGGTTTATGTTACTCAAGGAATTAGGCCTGATTACCCGCATATTGCCCTTTAATCCTCGCTATGGCGGCTTGTCTCTAGGCCATTCAGCGATCGATCCGCGCCTGATCTTCGACCACGAACCTATATCGGCCAAGATAAGTGCCGATACCTACTACATCATTCCTAGAAACTTATATGAATCTGATTACACGAACGCAACATCTATCGGGGCAAAAAAAGTCGCCTACGATTCTCTTGGTGGTTGTCTGAATGAAATCACTAAAATCGTGTCCTCAACCGGCACTAAGAAGTTTATCTATGCATATTGGGCAGAGTTTGACGCATTATGCCATGAATGCGGGACTGAAAGTTCCGAGGCCCTCGGACACTTTAAGAAACTGAGTTACAGTACTGCTCTCTTCCTTGAGGCACTCAAAAAAACGGAAAGCGTAGTCTTGATTACATCAGATCATGGTCTGGTCGATACCAAAGAGACGGATCGTGTCAGTCTGAAAGAACACCCCCAGTTTGAAGAAACCCTAACCGTACCCTTATGTGGTGAACCGCGTGTCGCGTATTGCTACGTCCACCCTTCAAAAGCTGACCAATTCAGGAAATACGCCGGGACCAACCTGAGCGACTACTGCACCATGCATAGCAGCCGTGATTTGATAAAAAAACACTTCTTCGGTCTTTACGAACCTAACAAAAAACTTTTTGACCGAGTTGGTGATTATGTTCTGATCATGAAGGAGCACTATGTAATCAAAGATTTTACGTTGGGTGAGACCGAGCATTTCCTCAAGGCAAATCATGGTGGCGTGAGCAAGGAAGAGATGTTTGTACCACTCATCGTAGTCACCCCCTGAATGGCCTGATCCTCGACTGCCCAGACATACAACCATCACATAATGCACCTGCAGCAAAGACAGACCGATACTTGCGGCACGATTCAACTCCGCCCATCACGTCTATCATCTCATCATTTTGTCAATTGCCTGGATTACAGACTTTCAGATGATGGTCCAAGATGCGATTATCTCGTGCACGAATATCATCTGGCCGCTCGATGGTCATAAGCATTCTGCGTCAAGCAAAGCATGCTATTGTCACACCCATAGGTCTTGAAACTTTTCCCCAATTTCGTGCGTATAATATGTAGATGAGCTCCTGGGGTGAAAGCGTTGCAACCGATGTCACCGAGGTATACATATATGTCTCAGAAATAAGTACACATTTTCTAATAATTTCGGTCGTTGGAAATCATTGTGGGGAGGTTCAATGCACTATCTTTTGATATTCTTCATGCTACTTGCAGAGAGAAAATCTGTTGAGGTACACTTTACAGAAATTGCACCCAGCATTGATGGATTCATAGAAGAAACCTGGCAAGACGCGGATTCAGCATATGACTTCGTCCAATTCATGCCCTATGAAAAAACCGCACCAACGGAACGAACGGCCGTCTATGTCTTGCAGGACGAAAACAACCTGTACATTGCTTTCCGGTGCTATGCGGATAGCATAAAACCGATCGCCTGTTTGACTGCTGACGAAGATGATATCAGAATAGGCATAGATTCTTTCGGCAGCAAGAACACAGCTTACTATTTTCAGATATACGCCAGCGGTATATATCACGACGGCTGGATTCTTGATGACGGTCGAACCTACGATGATTCCTGGGAAGGTGTTTGGTACCGCGCATTGAAAATGTATGATGACCGTTGGGAAATAGAAATAAAGATACCGTTCAAATCGATTCGTTACAAAAAAGGCCTGGACGAATGGGGCGTCACGTTTGCGCGTTACATGGCACAGAACCGAGAGATCAGTTTATGGAATGAATTCGCGCAGCGTGAAGATGTATTGGTCTCCAAATACGGTAGTCTGAAAAGCATGAATCCGCAGGTCACTGGCTACTATTTCGAGCTGTATCCTGAGGCATATCTGCGTATCGACCGCGAGTTCTATTATGATAATTCCATAAGGACTGATACCACAAAAACTAAACCCAGTGTGAGTCTTAATCTCAAATGGGATGTCACGCCCCAAACAACCATTAATGCGACCATTCTTCCTGATTTCGCACAGATTGAATCAGACCCATTTTCGTTAAACTTATCCCAGTATCCCACCTATCTGGATGAAAGAAGACCTTTCTTCCTCGAAGGTCAGGAGATTTTCCGCATGGGCGATTTCGGCGATTGGGGGTTTTTCGACCCGCTCGAGATCTTCTATTCACGCAGAATCGGTAAATCCGTGAATGACGAAGCAGTGCCGATCCTTGGCGGGCTCAAAGTTACCAACAAATCCAAAAATTGGAACATTGGAATATTGGGCGCATATACAGATACATACCTGGATACTATAGCCCACAGGATAGACGAGCCAAACCGATGGTTTGGCATTTTCCGCGCAAAACGTGCCATATTCGAGAATTCAGATATCGGCATGCTTTTCAGTGGCATGGCTGTGGATGGTGATGAGTACAACTATGCATTTGGCCTGGATGGAGCGTACCGCAAGGGTGCAAGTCAATTCATCATACAAGGCGCGTTGAGCAACAAAAAAGATTCAGTACATGACAACTTTGGATGGGCATTTGATGCTGGTTACTTTGGTTTCATTAAGAACTTCATTACCTTCGCCTCGGCACGGGTGATCCAAGATTCCTTTGACGTGAGTGCTGTCGGTTTCGTACCCTGGGTCGGAGAAACGAAATTTCTGTTTATGACCGGTCCATATAAACAATATCAAAAGGGCTCGGTACGGACTTTCTGGGTCGCTCCAGGTGTCGTTGTCACTCAGGAACCGGGCGTTTCCGACTGGTCAGTAACCGGCATAGTTGAAATAAATACACAATTCCGTAATGATTGGGGGTTTGATATTGGCATTAACGCCGGGCGGCATCACGAAGCACCATACCATCCATATGAAGACACGGTCGTCAGCTATTTCTTACGTGAATTGAACTCGTCATTCTGGGGAAGATTGTTCAATCAACATATCGACTTTGGCTTCAACTATTCCTACGGCTGGAATTACATGAGCGGCCACCTTGGCTACCAGGGAGAAAACAGACTATCATACACCTATTCAATAATTCCGCAGATACGTCTGGGCCTGGCATCCAATATCTGGATTGAATGGGATCCGGATCATCACATCGAAGCGATCTGGCCCATCTTCAGACCGAGCATAGATGTTGCATTCAATGCCGAGATGAATTTGCGCATTTTTGACGAGATCGTCACCCGAACACCGAGCACGGATTTCGGCGAACTTGAATACCGATGGAATCGTATTGGTGCACTTTTTTCCTGGAACTTCATGCCCAAATCCTGGCTCTACATCGCACTAAATGACCACCGGACGCAGGATGAGTACGGTGACTTGCAGCCATTATACCAAATTGGAGCGATTAAAGCAAAATATCTATTGTATTTCTGATTGAAGAAGAGACCCAAGAGAGGGTCTAATGATTCTTATTCTCACACTCCTTGCAGTTTATGAAAACACATACTCAAAGTCTGTTGAGGTAAAATTCACAGAAAATGCGCCAAGGATAGACGGAATAATCGAAGAAATTTGGCAGAGTGCGGATTCGGCATACGATTTCGTACAGCATGCACCCTATGAGAAAGAAAAACCCACCGAGAGGACTGTAGTCTATATTCTGCAGGATAGGAACAACCTCTATCTGGCGTTACGATGCTACGCCGAGAAACACAAACCAATCGCCTGTCTCACAAAAGAAGGCGATAATGTAGTCGTCAAATTCGACCCTTTTGGCAGCAAGACAACCGGCTACTATTTTCGGGTGTGTGCCAATGGACTATTTGATGATGGCTGGATACTTGATGACGGCCGCACCGAAGATGACTCCTGGGACGGAGTATGGTACCGGGCGGTGCGACTCCACAAAGGCCGTTATGAAGTGGAGATTAGAATACCATTTAAATCAATTAGATACAAGAAGGGATTGAACAAATGGGGCATACAATTCGAGCGCTATATCGCAGCTAACGAGGAAACCGATTATTGGACTAAGATTGAACAGCGTGAAGAAGATTTGGTGTCAAAGTGGAATAATATGAACAACGTCATGCCGCAGGCTACTGGTTACTACTTCGAGTTGTACCCGGAGGCGTATCTACGCTACGATCGCAAGATTTATTATGAAGATGATTCCTTAGAAACGGACTCAACCGAAATAAAACCGAGTGCGAGTCTCAATTTCAAGTGGGACGTTACGCCTCAGGTTACGGTCAACGCAACCGTGCTACCTGACTTTGCTCAGATTGAATCTGACCCCTTCAAGCTGAATCTGGACCGCTATCCCGTATACTTGGAAGAACGAAGGCCATTTTTCCTTGAAGGAAAAGACGTTTTCCGAATGTTCGATTTTGGTGAAGGTAAGGGGTTTTTTGATCCGTTAGAGATTTTCTATTCACGGAAGATCGGTAAATCGATAAATGGTGATGCCATTCCAATCCTCGGCGGCCTGCAAATGACGGGCAAGTCTGAATCCTGGGATATCGGCGCCTTGGGTGCATACACTGATCAATACATGCGCGAATCCGATTCCATCGATGAACCAAATCGCTGGTTTGGCGCATTGAGGGCGAAGCATCGTATATTAGGTAATTCAGATGTCGGTGCTTTGCTGGCCGGCACGATGGTCGACAAGGATGATTACAACTATGCAATTGGTATTGATGGTGCCTACCGCAGTGGATCGAATCAGTTCATCGCCCAAGGTGCACTGAGCGCTCGGCCCGAAACAACCGGATTAGCCTTTCGAACAGGCTATTTTGGTTTTGTTGGCAAGTTTCTTACGATCGGTTCAGCCGAGACCATAGGGAATTCCTTCAATGTCAACGACATAGGTTTTGTGCCTTGGTCGGGACGCAAGAAACTACTTCTTTTCAGCGGTCCATACTGGACCTACCCGAAAGGTCTTGCCCGGTCATTCTTCATCCTGCCGGGCATTGTAATCATTCAGGAACCGGGTGATGACAATTGGTCTAGAATCATCGGTGCCGAAATCAACTCCAATTTTCGCAACAGCTGGGGTTTTGATTTCTCAATATTATCGGGACCTTATTACGAAATGGACACGAGTTACTTGTATCGTGGTCTAGATCTTTCGATCTGGGGAAAAATATTTGATAACTGGTTCAATTTTTGGTGTGGTTATTCTTATACATACAACTACTCGCGTGGTTTTTTGGCTTATCAAGCCTCAAACAATGTAACCTATGATTATTCAATAATCCCACAAATGAGCCTAGGCATAGAAGCTAACCTCTGGATCGAATGGGACGATCAGAATAACCTTCACGAAATGACGCCACGTATCAAACCAATGATTGATTTCAAATTCAACGCTGACATGAGTTTGAGTGTTTTCAGTGAATTAATAATGATAACTCCAGGTACGAGCTTCAGCAGAACAGAACTCCACTCAAATCGATTTGGAATGCTTTTCTCATGGAACTTCATGCCTAAAAGTTGGTTCTATTTCGCGGTAAATGATTACCGTAAGCAAGATGATTTTGGCGATTTAAAGCCTCAGTACACGATAGGCGCGATAAAGGCGAAATACCTCATCTATTTCTAGTCATTTAGTCACTACGTCATTATGTCATTGCGTAATTGAGTCGCAGTGGACTAGCCGGCGCGCTTTAGTTTACCCTTCCTCTTGGCGTAGTGCTCTGCTCTGCTGAAGATAAGCATGCCGAGTGGAATCAATAACAAGCCGGTTGCGAGCAGTAGCAGTATCGTGGGTAGCAATTCACTGAATCCAGCAGCCTCGAGCAATGCCGCACGCATCGCCTTTAGTGTATATGTGGCAGGCGACACATAACTCAATGGCCTAATCCAGACCGGCAACACGTCTATTTCATAGTATACACCAGAAATCAATAATAATCCTGCCTCCAATATGTGTGTAGCGTATGCGCCTTTCTCAGTCGAAAGCAACGGCAGTACCGCAGCAACGAGTCCTAAGCCGACAAACGACAATCCAGAAACAACTAGTATCACCAATACCCCGGGTAAGTTAGCACCCTTAATCGATATACCAAAGAAAAAAACGATTATAAGCAATATAAGACTACTCCGGATAACACCGTAGATGATCGCAAACAAGCAATTACCGATGAGATGGGTAAATCTGCTTATCGGTGCCATAAAAGTGTACTCGATCGTACCTTCCCAACGCTCCCATGCTATCGACTCAGATATTTCATGGAAGAGAATAGAGAGGAAACCCCAAACCATGGCACCTACCACCAGATACAAGACCATATCCTTGCCCATTGTCGCACCAATGAGACCAATTGCTAAAGCATTGACGACATTATAAGATAAGAATACAACTTCCCAGCCGATGTAGCGTCGGACTAAGGCGAAGTTCCTCTCCACAAAGGCAATTGAGCCATATGTCTGACTCTTAACATTCAACTTCTACCTCCTTCCATTCACGCCCGGTTATTTCAAGGAACACTTCTTCCAAACCAGGCTTATCATATTGAGCTAGCAACTGAGTCGGACTTCCGGATGTCACAAAGCGGCCGTCAATAATAATCGCAACCCGATCGCACAACAACTCTGCTTCCTTCATATCGTGAGTCGTAAGGATGATGGTAAGATCACATCTCTTACCCTGCATAGCCTCACGCACGTAATTCTGCACATCAAGCTTGGAGCGCGGGTCAAGACCGGTCGTCGGTTCATCCAGTAGCAGAAGCATGGGCGCGGTGAAGAATGCACGCGCAATAGCCACTTTCTGCTGCATACCGCGCGAGAGGTCCTCGAGCGGTTCGCAAAACCGCTTCTCTGCAAATCCCAATGCATTCAGAATCTTCAGCGACCGCTCTTTCGCCTCTCCTTTGCCCAAGCCGTAAAGTCGTCCTGCGTACCGCAGATTTTCCCAAGCTGAAATCCCTTTGAAAAAAGCCGCATCCACACTGACCCTGTTGATGAGCCGACGAACCCTACTGTACTCACGTACAACATCATGACCAAACACGCTGGCTTTTCCTGCATCAGGGATGAGCAGGGTTGAGAGAATACGGATGAGCGTGCTCTTTCCCGAACCATTGGGGCCAACAATGCCGAATATTTCGTTCCTTCGGACCACGAAATTGACTCGGTCAAGTGCCGTCACCTTGCGACTGTTCTTGCCAAAGACTTTGATCAAGCCATCACATTTTACTGCCTCCATAAACCTCCTCTTCTCACTTCGTGATCGATTACAGTGATAAACAGATTGATTACGGGGATGAAAAATATCACTGTCATCAATTCCTTAATCACTGCAATCGAGCTTTATAAAAGCAAAACGCCGTGGGGGAAGCCCACGGCGTGCTCAAGCAAAATTGAATAACTCAGGTGGACTTCACCTCCTGATTAATAGGACTACCGAGGATATCGGTAAACGTCATCCTCTGCTTCCCTTTATGTCCTGTCCATTTTCTCATTATCGTTCATTATATTAATAAATCATCGATTGTCAAGGGCAGAGAAACACATCAGGAGATCAGCTGATCAGGATGAAGGATACCAGCGTATCAGAAGATCTGGAGGTCGTGAAGCGTAATGCGTACGGCGTATAGTGTCAGGTGTCCCCTGATATGCTGATATCCGAATGTCCTCCCTGCTGATACCCTGCTATCCTGATAATCTGATTTGGGGGTTGACAAATATGGAAATGCAATTATAATAGACTTAAGTTTAGAAAGGAGATAATATGAAGCGAAAACTGTTGTTTTTAGCGATTCTTGCCTTGGCAGTCGTTGTCGGCCAATGCGCAAAAGAAACAGACGAAGACGCAATAAGGGGTCTCATTGAGGCGGATACAGTCTATTTCAATACGGGGACTGAAGGCGATTCTGCATCAGGGGAATACTCCTTGAGTCGAGATACCACCATCATCTGGTGGCGCGGACCACAGACTCATAGTGAGCCAATAATCGAAATCAATATCGCCGAAGATTCAGCCTGGGTTTCCTGGAGCCGGGATAATGACGGTTACCTGAGGATACTGAAGACCGACTCGATACCCTGGATTGATTGGAGCAAAACACTCTCAGAAACTGCCGAATTGCGTGCCACATTCCTGCGTACAGGCACCGAAGACGATGATTACCGTGGGTGGGAACTACACACAATTTCACTCGCCTATGGTGTTTCGAACCCGACTAGCACGGTGAGCATCGACAGCGTGCATATCAGCTCTTCAGGTCACCCAGATCTCTGGATTATCGATCCACTCAATACCTACTTTGATGTCGAAAATCTCATAACATTCCAATCTGGAGAACCGGTCGAAATCACTCTCTACACAAACGTCGCTGACGGCCATGCCTTTCTCCATACATTTCTTGGAATTCTGCCGGTCAGACTTCCATTTACAAACTTGGGAGAAGGCGTATATATCGGAACATGGAACGCGCAACTGGTGGCAATACCGCGCTTTGCGATATTCGACCTGATGCCTCACTCTACACTCTACACATCCGAAGGTCCGTATGACTTTAACGGATGGCTACTACCTTACATGATCAGTCAATAATCCACGCGTCTCAATTCAAGAACAAAAAAGGGGAGCGATGCTCCCCTTTTTCTTATATCTTGAAAGGTGACTTCGTAGGCATACCCTTGCCGAATTTCTTAAGCATATCCCGCGCGTAGGAAAATTCTTTGAGCATACGGTTCACATCGGCCACGGTTGTGCCACTCCCCGCAGCGATCCTTCTCTTTCGAGAGCCGTCGATAATCTCAGGATGGACTCTTTCTCGCTGAGTCATTGAGGTAATCATCGCCTCCATCTTTTTGAATTGCTTCTCGTCCACATCGCTCTCCTTGACCCCAGGCATCATCGCGGCTATTTTGGAAAGCGGACCCAACTTCTTAACCGCACTCAGCTGTTCAAGAAAGTCATCAAGGTTCAATTCACCTTTCAATACTTTCTTACGCATCTTTTCCTGATCGATCTCAGTCTCAACCGTCTTCACCTTTTCCACCAGGCTCAATACATCACCCATGCCCAGTATCCGCTGGGCCGCGCGGTCTGGATGGAATTCCTCCAATCCGTCCAGGTTCTCACTTGTGCCGACAAAGTAGACTGGCACGTCAGCCACTCGCGTGATGGATAGTGCCGCGCCCCCCCGTGCATCGCCGTCCATTTTCGTCAATATCGCACCCTCCAAACCGATTTTTTCTTTGAACAGACTGGCTTGTTTAACCGCGTCCTGACCACTCATACCGTCGGCCACCAGAAGCCGATAATCGGGCAACAGTGCCTGGTGAATATCCACCAGCTCTTGGACAAGCGATTCGTCAATATGCAAACGACCCGCAGTATCTAAGATGATAACGCCGTAACCCTTCTCATGCGCGGACTCGGCGGCTTTCCTCACGGTCTGAACAGCACTATTCTTCTCGAGTGGAACCACTGGAATATTCGCCTTACCAGCCAACAGTGCTAACTGCTTAGCTGCCGCTGGGCGTTTTGCGTCGGCAGGCACGAGTAATGGTTTCCTCCCACGGTACTTTATTGCGAGTTTTGCCGCGGTCGTTGTCTTGCCGACCCCCTGCAAACCGATCAGACTGAGCACGGTCGGCCCTTCTTTCTTGAATTCAATGTGCCTTGTCGTCTTGCCCAGCAGTTCCACGAGTTCTTCATATACCGCTTTGATGACCAAGTCACCTGGCTTAAGGCTTTTCGACAACTCAAGATCCTTTGTTTTCTCCCCGAGTTCAGCGATAAAATCTCTGACGACTTTATAGTTGACGTCTGCTTCAAGAAGCGAGAGCCGGATATCCTTATATATACTTTCAAGCTCCTGGCCGGTGATTCTTCCATAACCTAATATCTTTCTTTTAACGAGTTCAAACCTATCTATCAGGCCTTCGAACATCTCAACTCCTCGACTGCTTTCCTGTAATCGCTGGACTTGAAAATGCCGGCGCCGGCAACAACAATATCGGCACCAGCCTGGCACACCAAGGCAGCATTTGTGGCATTGATGCCCCCATCCACTTCAATCAAACAACGCAACTTGTGCTTTGTCATCCAATCTTTGGCTTCCTCAATCTTCGATAGCACATCGGCAATAAACTGCTGACCATAAAATCCCGGATTAACGGTCATGATCAGAAGATAGTCAAGCTTTTCGACATATTCTTTGATTCGATCAAATGATGTGGGCGGGTTTATGGCCAAGCCTGCCTTCACCCCTCGTTCTTGTATGTATCTGATGCATTCATCGGTTTTTTTCGTTGCCTCGCAATGGAAAGATATCCAGTCAAGGCCTGCATCAATGAATTGCTTCAGATAGTTCTCTGGTTTTGCAATCATTAGATGGGCATCGAGGTCAATGGTACTTATCTCATTTATCGCCTCAACGATCATCGGTCCAAATGTGATATTGGGGACAAACACGCCATCCATAACATCCAGGTGTAGCAGGTCCGCACCTGCTTTTTCAACTCTGACTATTTCTTCTTGGTAATCGGTGAATTTGGCAGCGATTATTGAGGGAGCAACCTTCACTTAATCACCATCACGGTGACGGTATCTCCGCGATTCACAATACGATCAGGCTCGGGATTCTGAACGATAATCGTTCCTTTTCGGCCACTCCCCTGAACCTCCTCAACGCCACCGATGACCAACCCCATTCTCTCCAAGAGGACCTGCGCCTGGCTCAACTGCGTGCCCACCAGGCTGGGCATTCTATGTATTATGCCCTTGCTCAATATCAATCTGACACCATCCCCTCGTTTCGCATCGGTTCCGGCTTCGGGCACTGTACCGATGATTCTTCCAGCCCCGACAGAATCCGAAAAGACTGAATCAACCTTCGCTACCACCAGTCCGATATTGTTAATGATTAAGACACCTTGTTCGTAATTTACGCCTGAAAGATATGGAACATTTATTGTCTCAGGCCCCAGGCTGACGGTGAGGTTTATGATCCTTCCTTTTTTCACGTGTGCATCAGGAAGCGGCTCCTGCACAATCACGTGCCCTTCCTCAATAATGCGGTCGAATCTCCGTTCTACAACGACGCCCTGTAGTTCAGCAGTGTTAAGTTCTTGGATTGCCGCTTCTAAGACCAGATCACAAACATTCGGTACTACAACTTCCTCTCCACGACCGACCAACAGCGGCATGATAAGGAAATTCGCAGCGAGAATACCAACTACAAAAAAGGCAAGGATGATGCCCGAGTAAATGAGAGTTCTTCTCATTCAAGAACCGTCGCGACGACCACGTCGATCGCTGATCCTTTCTTCGCCTCTCTCCCTGATGAAGGATTTTGCCGCATAACTATGCCGACATTGAACTCGGTGCTCACTTCGTACCGAACGCTGCCGACTACAAAACCGGCATTTTCGATGATACGTTTTGCGGATGAAAAAGACTTGCCAATCAACCTTGGCACCGCAACCGTCTCAACACCACGGCTGAGCACGACGGTAATCGATTCTCCACGCTTCACTTTTACCCCAGCCTCAGGAATCGTGGAAATAATCTTATCCTTCTCCACCTGAGCATTTTCTTCACTCTTCACATCGCCAATTTTCAACCCCAACTCACTCATCTGCACCGTGGCTTCACTCAGACCCAAACCCTGCATGTCTGGTACCATAATCTGGCTTGAACCCTTGGATACGAATACCGTGATGGTAGATTTACTCCTGACGACCGAGCCCGGTAATGGTGTCTGGCGAAAGACGAGTTGGGGAGGTACTTCGTCGTTCTCCTCCTCGCCACCCACGACAAGCAATAAATCGCGCGATTCTGCGATAACGCGAGCCTGCTCCTGATTTGAGCCAATGAGATCGGGCACCACCTTATCGGCACCGCCTCTGGCAAAAGGAAGCACAAAGATAAAAAGCACACAGACAATTGCAGCGGTGAACAAAGACACTAAGAATGATATCAAAAAGACCTTTGTACCATTATAATACATGTCTCTCCTTTCTCCCCTTACTCACGCATTGCTCCGGAGAGGGCGGGATTTGAACCCGCGATCCGCCTTCCGGCGGATACACGATTTCCAGTCGTGCTCCTTGGGCCGCTCGGACACCTCTCCATGTCAGCTGTCTCAATGGGGAACACCAAGAGGAAACTTACTCCTCCTTGGTACTCTTCTCTTCCTTCGTTTCGTTCTTTTCCGGCTCTAGCGGTTTATCGATTTCACTCAAGCCTTTTCTGAATTCTCTAATGCCCTTGCCCAAGCCGCGCGCCAAATCTGGAATCTTCTTGGCCCCAAACAATAACAAAGCAATGAGTAAGATTAGTAGAATTTCTTGCCAGCCAATATTCATTATTGCCTCTTAATTGAATTATACAAAAATCTTGCGAAATGTCAACAATTGTATTCCTCTCATTATGCATTATATTTCACGTAAGCAGCTTTTTCGTGATACACCGCTGCTTCGTTTAAAGGTATTGACAATGTTTGCAAAATACATATAATACAAACAAATCAAGGAGGTGAGGTGACTAATCTACACTTTAACTACAAAGATGTTTTCAGAGCTGGAAGACTCGGCTTCAGTGCGAAGAAGATATGGTTAGCCTTTCTCGGTCTTCTAATCGCATACATAGGATATGGCATATTGTCATATCTCGCTTACATCGCCGGTGGCATTGAAATCGGAGAGGTATGGGACGTATACCGACTCGTGCCAATGTATCCAAGCGGACTGCCCTGGTTCACATGGCTCATCTGGATCGTCGCATTCTTGTGGTGGCTTTTTGTATCACTGATTTTTGGTGTCGCGATATCAAAGGTAACCTATGAACAACTAAAGGGTGACGAGTTCTACGAAATCAAAGAAGCAATCAAGTTCGCTCTGAAGAGCGGTAAAGCGACAATCCTAGCACCAATTGTATTAGTGTTGTTCATGATCGCCCTAATCGTGATGGGTATTATCCTGGCCTTGATAACCTGGGTTCCTTATTTCGGACAGCTGTTCTTTGCAGTCATGTCGATACTCGCTTTTGCCGTGTGCCTTTTCATACTCTATTTAGTCATTGTCACCGTGGTGTCCCTGATTATCGGACCCTCCATTGTCGGAGAGACAGGTAATGATACATTTGACACACTATTCGAATCTTTCTCTGTGGTCAACGACCAACCCTGGCGTTTTGTTGTCTACGAATTCCTCCTGATGTTTGTGGTCCTCATTGGTGTCGGGTTACTCGGCTTTTTCTCGGCAAAAGCGATCTTCCTTGGTCAAGATGTTATTGGTCTAATTGTCCCGGCCGAAAAACTGGATAATCTACTAATCAACGCTGCCTACTATGTTAAAATCACGATTCCACCGGTATGCCCCGAATCCTGGCACAATCTCATCACCGGTTATATCGAATCAACAGGTATGCCGAATCTTCTCTATCCATCAGGATATCTCCCAGCGTACGAAACGTGGTCAGGAGCAATCACCTCTTTTATCCTGGGCGTGGTGTACTATTTCATCATACTCTTTATCAAATCCCTGGGGGTGGCGATATTCTGGGCAGGTAATACAGTAATATTCACAGTCCTGGTTAAGAAAAAGGACGACAAGAATCTTCTCGAAATCAAAGAGGAGATCTTCGAGGAACCGAAGAAAGAAGAAGTAATAGAGAAAAAGGAAGCAAAGAAACCCACCGCCAAGAGAAAGCCTAAGCGGACAAGAAAAAGTACAAAAAGATCAAAGTAACAACAGATAAGGTTTGTTGCTACCGCAGGAAGGGAATCCATCCCTTCCTGCGGTAACTTTGAACCTGCCGTATCATGAAAATGCCATGAAAGCCGGCTACGTTGCCATCATCGGTAAACCGAATGTCGGCAAATCGACCTTACTCAACCTTATTCTAGGAACGAAAATCTCTGCAGTAACACAGAAGCCCCAGACCACAAGAAGTCGTATTCTCGGAATTCTCAGCGAAGGTGACCATCAAGCGTGTTTCATAGACACGCCGGGCATGATACAGCCCGAATACGAACTTCAAGAACTAATGGTTAAGCAAATAAGAAAAGCAATCATGGATGCTGATTGTGTAGTATGGATGATCGACCCTTGGTTTAAGTACAACCATATATACAAGGAATTCATGAGGCTTGCCAAGACAGTTCCTAAGATAATTGCCATTAACAAAATTGACCTGGTTGCGAAATCCGAGCTCCTGCCCTTGATCGACCGCCTAAGAAGTACAGAAATCAGCGAAATCGTGCCGATCTCAGCGCTGAGCGGTGAGGGTGTCGAAGCCCTGAAAGAAGTAATCTTCAAATGCCTTCCCGAAAGTGATTTTCTTTACCCAAAAGAAGACGTATCAGACGCACCCCAGCGTTTTTTTGTTGCCGACTTCATTAGAGAGAAGATCTTTGAGACCTTCAAGAAAGAGATCCCCTATGCGAGCTGTGTCATCATCGATGAATTCAAAGAGCGTGAGAAAGGTAAAGATTATATTCGCGCCGTTATCTACGTTGAGAGAAAATCTCAAAAGGCAATATTGATCGGCCGACAAGGCGCTGCTCTTAAGAAAGTCGGTGAAAAGGCAAGGCGAGAGATCGAAGATTTCTTGGACAAACCGGTATTCTTGGAATTGTGGGTCAAGGTCAAGGAGAAATGGAGAAAAAATAAGAAGTTCTTAAAGGAATTAGGCTATTGAGCGCGGCATGCCCTGGGCCGCAAAGCGTTGCGATTTAGAGCAGACAGCCAACCGTTTCATTGGGGAGGTTTCATGGAAATAAAGAAAATTAAGATCCAAGTACCCGAAGGTATCAACCTCATATGCGGACATACACATTTCATAAAGACTGCCGAAGATCTCTATGAGACAATGGTTAATGCCTCGGCGCAGGTCAAGTTCGGCGTCGCCTTTTGCGAAGCATCGAGTGAATGTCTGGTGCGCTACGAGGGGAATGACCATGAATTGACCGACATGGCAAAAACTCAGGCCGTGGCAGTTGGAGCTGGACACTTCTTCATCATATTCATGAAGAATGCCTATCCGATCAATGTCCTAGGTGCAATCAAATCATGTCCTGAGATCGTAAACATATTCTGTGCTACTGCGAATCCCGTTGAGATTCTGGTGGCTGAAGACGAACAAGGTAGAGGTGTGCTCGGAGTAATTGATGGATTCGCACCAAAGGGAATCGAGGATGAATCCGCACGCAAGGAACGCTATGAGTTTCTCAGAAAAATAGGCTACAAGCTATGAGTATTCACGTCCATTACTTGGCTGGGCTGCAGATCGCTTAAAAAAAACATACCATTTCGATATTTACGATTGTGCCGATCACGTGGCTGTCCAATATTAGCTCTCAATAGCACCTGACCAAGCGGCAGAACCGACACCAACCACCATGTTTTCTCGGTTTCGTTCTACTTTCTGAAGTCGTTCTGGCAGTTAACTAGAGAGCGTACTTCCTTTACGAAACGTAAATTCAGATGATGTGATGTATTGTGCGCGACTATCTTGCCCAACAACGGTCGACGCAAGACATACAAATCACCCAATAGATCCAACAACTTGTGTCGTACGGGTTCGTTGGTGAAACGTAGGGGTGTAGCCGAGTATACCCTTTTACCCGTGACCCCGATACCGTAGGGCGGCAGGTTCCTCAAACGTGGATCGTTTTCATCAGTAAAAACAAAAGTCCGTGCCGGGGCAATTTCCTTCTTGTATGTTTCTGGACTAAGCGACACGGCCATCCTTTGGGCACCAATGTAAGAATGCTTCAACTCCATATCCACAATCAGTTCATCACCTTCAAGAGGCCAAAAGCAGATAAATCCGTTGTCCTCCTTGACCGTAATCGTTCGGCGTAAACTTATAGGCTGGGCAGAAATTTCCTTCTCCAATACTTCCAGAGAACCCAAAAACTCCAAACTCGACCCATCAAAAAAAGGCACCTCATCGCCGTAGACATCTATTCTGACGTTGAATAAATGCATGCCGTACAAAGCCGAGAATAGATGTTCAACAACATGCAATCGATACTGCTGACCGATCGTGACGAAATGGTCCTTAATGCGGATATTCTCAATCTCATGGCGAATCCGGATCGGCTTTTTTGAATCGAGGTGTAAGAAGATGGCGAACTGATTGGTGCTGACAACCTCCACACGGCTATGTGCACCACTCAAGCATAATCCTTCTAGTTCAGCTCTATTCACTTACTGATTTGACGGCCGGCGTACAAGCGCGCGATTGCCCTGAGTACTGCTTGGTGTTCACGCGCCGGGATGCCCGAATACTTTCTACCTTTCTTAAGTGATTTAAAGACGCCGCTTTTCGCATACACCACAACATCATCCTCGATCTCGACATGATCGCTTATTCCCACCTGTCCGCACAGCACAACATTGTTGCCGATCTTTGATGATCCAGCAATACCCGATTGCCCCATGATGATACAATCTCTTCCGATTTTCACGTTATGCGCAATATGCACTTGATTATCGATTTTTGTCCCGTCACCAATTACCGTAGCACCTACGGTGCCCCTATCGATTGTTACATTACTGCCGACCTCCACAAAATCGTGAATCACCACGCCACCAACATGGGGTATCTTCTCATAGCGCGTTTCCTTTACATAGCCAAACCCTTCTTTGCCAATGACGGTGTTAGCATGTACGACCACGAAATTGCAGATTGTTGTATTTCCGTGCACGACAGTGTTCGGAAATAGCTCACAGTGTTCGCCAATCAACACGCCCTCGTCGATGTAGCAATGGGCACCAATCAACGTGCCGGCGCCAATCTTGACACCGCGTCGGATAACCGCAAACGGTTCCACACCGCACGGTGTCGCAAGGCAAGCACTATCTTCGACAATCGCTTGGGCTGAAACACAATATTCTTTTCTCGCTGCAGCAATTTTCTTTAACAACAAATACATAGCTTTCTTCATATCCTCAACGACAATGCCGCTCCTGCCCTCAATCTTCCTGCTGGCGATTATCACCCCAGCCTTGGTGGTTCCGCCTTGAAACAAAAACGTTAGATCACCTTCTTGGGCTTCTTCGGGTGGTCGTATTTCGCAGATTTCAAGATCTTCGTCTCCGTAGACTACGCCCCCGACAATGCTCGCAACCTCTATCAACTTCACGGCCTATCCTACTCGGATACAAAGTCGATGTCAAGCAAATGCTTTATTAAGACAACCGCTGCAGTTGATACTGGGCCCAAGAATCTTGACACTGAAGGAATTATCCATAAGATAGTTGTGTGATAGAAGCGTATGAATTTGGTGCGCTAAGAGTTTCTGGTAGGACTTATCGAAGCGACGTGATTATCTACCCTGATCACATTGACGCGCAATGGTGGAGGAAACGAGGTCATTTCCTTGATATCGACGATATCAAGGAAGTAATCGCCGCAAAACCAGAGGTCATCATCGTCGGTACTGGCCAACCAGGTCTCATGCGCGTCGATGAACAGACATTAGCGAAAATAAAGAAATTGAGCATCGAGGCAATAGTCGTGCCCACCAACAAAGCATGTGAGGAGTACAACAGAATTGCGTCCGTGAAGAGGGTCATTGCCTGTTTGCATCTCACATGTTAGCGAAGTTTATCGCAAAAATAGTATTCATAGGAGCGGTATTCATGGCACAAAATTGTGAAGGTAAGGAATATCGGGAGTCAATCCACGCCGGCGCTTGGTATCCCGGGACCAAAAAAGAATTAACGCAGACAATTCATACCTACCTAGAAGGCGCCCGGGCTAAGGTGCACGGCGAAATCTACGGATTGGTTTCGCCTCATGCTGGGTATATGTATTCTGGGCCGGTTGCAGCATTTGCCTATAAGACGGTAGACGGTGAGGAATTCGATGATGTGATCGTAATCGGCCCCAGTCATCGTCATGGTTTCTACGGTGCCTCGGTCGATACAAAGGACGGACGTAAGACCCCACTTGGAATTATCGAGTACGACTCCGAACTCGCCGAGAAACTCATCTCTCTAAACAGGAATATCATCTACGAACCAGCCGCCCACGCCGCGGAACACTCGGTGGAGATACAGATGCCTTTCATCCAAAGCGTCATCAAGAAATTCAAGGCCGTGGAAATTGTGATGGGTAGTCAAGACTACAGAACCTGCGAGCTTTTGAGTCAGGCCATCGTCAAGGCAACGAAGGGAAAAAAGATTTTGATTGTCGCCAGCTCAGATTTATCACATTACCATTCTCAGAAAGAGGCCGAAAGTCTGGACAATCTGCTGGTTGACGCGGTAGCAAAGTATGACGCCCAGCTGTTGCATAACAGGCTCAAGACCGATAGTTGTGAGGCATGCGGCGGCGGCCCGATAATCACCGCCATGCTCGTTGCCCGGGAGTTTGGCGCGACACAGGCGAAACCCTTATTCTACGCTACGAGCGGTAACATCACCGGCGATCACTCACAGGTTGTCGGATATCTGGCGGCCGCGTTCTTTAAGGGAGAAGAGATGAAAGTAGGAACTGAACTCGGTTTCACGGAACAGGAAAAGGAAAAACTAAAGGACATCGCGCGCACCTCGATTGAAGCCGCGGTTCGGGGTAAGCGTCAATCAGAGATAAAGGATATACCTAAGCGTCTTAAAGAACCCTATGGCATATTCGTGACCATAAACAAACACGGTAATCTCAGGGGTTGTATTGGTCGCATGATCGGTGACCAGCCGGTTTATTTGTCTTGCCAAAAAATGGCCCAGGCAGCCGCACTCGAGGACCCGCGTTTCCCCTCGGTCACACCTGATGAGTTAAAAGATTTGGAAATCGAAATATCTGTTTTAACTCCATTACAAAGGTTAAGGAACACAGAAGAGATAGTGATCGGGCGCGATGGGTTATTAATACGTAAAGGCATGTACAGCGGAGTATTGCTTCCTCAAGTGGCCGCTGAGTACGGATGGAGTGTCGAAGAATTCCTAGCCCAGACCTGTCACAAAGCAGGACTGCCGGCTGATGCCTATAAATCAAAGGATGCCGAAATCTACCGCTTCTCGGCCGAAGTCTTTTAACACTGAATACACTGAATAAGCGTATGCACAGAATACACGGAAACCTTATTATGAAAGCACTGAATTCACTGAAAGCCAAATGTCTCAATAACTTAATAGCCTGTCTAACTCATGAGTAGAACGAAAAAGGATAAGATTTACATCGATCCCTTCGTCGATATGGGCTATGCAAAAATCGACCTACATCGAGCCAAGAGAAAGGGATTTCCCGAGGTCGTATTTTGCGAAGGAAAGACTACGAGACAGATTATTTCGATCGCTCAGAAGATATGTAAATCGAGCGACATCGTTCTTCTCACACGAGTCAAGAAAGAGGTAAGCAGAGCACTCAAGAAGAAGTTCCCCAAAGGTGAGTACCACGTCGAGGCCAAGGTATTCCATATTGGATCAACACGCAAAAGAACGGGGTTGATATCAGTATTAACCGGTGGTACCGCTGATATTCCAGTCGCCGAAGAAGCCGCTATAACTGCTGAGGTAATGGGTAGCCGAGTGCAGAGAATCTACGACGTCGGCGTCGCCGGCATGCACCGTCTGTTTGCATTTCGCAAGGATATCGAGAAATCCCGTGTCTTAATTGTTGTAGCCGGGATGGACGGTGTTCTTGCCTCAGTTGCCGGTGGGCTGTTCTCAAAACCGATCATCGCGGTGCCGACGAGTGTCGGCTACGGCTTGAGTCTTAAGGGCATAACACCATTGCTGACGATGCTCAATTCCTGCGCACCCGGTATTGCCGTCGTCAACATCGATAATGGATTCGGCGCCGGCTACATCGCATCGACCATCAACAGACTATGAAAATATTGTATTTCGATCCTATCGTGGGGTTAAGCGGCGACATGATGCTCGCGGCACTCATCGATCTCGGTGTAAGAAAAGATCTATTGCAGAAAAGCCTGGGTTTTGTTCCCGGCACTGAAATGAAGGTGGGGCGCACTAACCGACAGGGCGTCAGTGCCCGCACGGTTAAATTCAATATTACGAAGCCAACCAAAGAAAAGCACTTCATCCCCCTCATCAGGAAAAGCAAGCTATCCACAAAGGTAAAATCTCAAGCTATCAAGATTATCGAAAAGATATTTGCCGTTGAACGGAAGGTTCATCGCACAAAACACTTACACCTGCACGAGCTTGCAGACGCGGACACGCTACTCGATATTGTAGGTGTCTTGGTAGCAATTGACTCCTTAGCCATTGACAGAATATTCGCAAAGCCGGTAACGGCAGGCCGCGGTTTTGTCAAAACCGTTGAAGGTAATATGCCTGCATTTAATTTTGCGACGGCCGAACTCCTGAAAGAATTCCCGGTCCACTTCTTACCTATTCCAGCAGAACTCACGACGCCCACGGGTGCCGCTATCCTGAGCAGCATCGCCACGCCCGCAGAAAACATTATCATGTCTAGGATCGAAAGCGTCGGGTTAGGTGCCGGTTCAATGAACATCAAGGGTTACCCAAATCTACTACGCGTCTTCCTCGGTGAATCGCACGGCTATCTTACGGATGAATGCACTGTTATCGAGACTAACATCGATGACATGAATCCTCAGGACTACGAACCTCTCTTCGAAAACCTCTACGCCGCAGGCGCGCTCGATGTCTTCCTTACCTCTACGATCATGAAACGTTCCAGGCCTGGCATCCTCCTGACTATTTTATGTAGGGGACAACCGGGGAAAATGATCGACGTGCTCTTTGAACACACAACGTCGATCGGCTTTAGAATACGTACCACCCAACGGCTGACGTTTAGCCGACGAATTGTCAAATTCAAGTCACCTTACGGTAGCGTGAGTGTCAAACTGATCGAATACGATGGTAAGAAGAAATTCTCCTTGGAATATAAGGATTTGAAACGCATTGCGCAGAAGCAGGGGCGTTCAGTCAATGATGTCCGGAATGAACTAATGCAACTTTTCAGAAACAATCTCGTAAAACGTAACGTATGAGATTGACCAAAGACATCCACAGGAATGGACCATTCAACGGGGCCTGCTCCGTTAAATAACAGAACCGATATGCCGAAAATCAGCACGAAGCGCAGACAAGTAAAGAAAAAGCAGAACCCCAAGAGGAAAGAAGTATTTCACGGGGTAAACTCCTTTGCCGATAGGTTGTCTAAATATCGGCAGCTGCGTGACGGAGAGCTGGTGCAGCTCGTTAAAGCGGGTGAAGCCGAGCCCTTTGATGAACTTGTTCGCCGCCACAGCGTTAAGATACACGATCTTTGTTATAAGATACTTCGCAATTATGATGATGCACGTGATATGGCTCAAGAGACGTTTATCAAGGCTTATCGGAAAATCAACAAGTTCGGCGGTCGCTCTCAATTCTCTACCTGGCTGTACAGAATCGCGGTTAACAACTGTCTGAATTTCATCAAGAAGCGACGACCGACCGAAGAGATATATGACGAAATGATGAGTGGCGGTAAGGACGATCCGGTGGAGCGATATAAAAACAAGAAGACGAGAGAAATGATTTATGAAGCGGTGGCAAAGCTTCCGACCGTACAAAGGGCGGTATTCACCTTGCGGACGCTCGAAGACATGTCGTATCAAGAGGTGAGTGAGATTCTAAAAAAGCCAATCAGTACGGTAAAAGTCAACCATCACCTTGCGGTGAAGAATCTGAGGAATCATTTGAGAACAAAAGTATGAAGTGCGTAGATGTTCAGGAAAATATAATATACATGCTCCTCGACGAGATTTCCGTGGAGGACCGCAATGCTGTGCTCGAGCATATAAGAGGCTGTCCGATATGTCGCGAGGAATACACATTCCTTGATCAATGTCTCCAACTCTGCTCACCTTCAGCGGAAGAAACCTGTACCTGTCAGTTTAAAGAAACATACTGGGATGAATTCGTTTTTTCAATACACGAAAAAATCATTCATGAGAAATTCGAAAAGAAATTTCCTTACCGGGTTTTCATCCCTATAGTTGCCTCGGCGCTAATGGCTTTTGGTATCGGATACTTCTTGTTTATCCGCCCCAAACCTCAAGTAACCGCCCAGAAAGAAACACCTCGTCTCGAAGGAGGTCAATACGAAGAGGTGTATGAGTTGACTCCAGAAGAGCAAGAAGAGTTCATAAGAATAATAAACCAACGCTACGGTCAGTAGCTGCAAAAATGCTAATTTCTAAATACTAAATCCTAAACAAATTCCAATCTCAAAACTCAAAATACAAAAATCCAGCACAATGATTATGTCATTGTATCATTCTGACCATCAGATATTCGACGATGCCGTCGTAGCCTTCTCTGAGCCCTTTCTGCCTTTTGATTTATGTTCAAAGCATGCCCCGTGAATCGGATATTATTTCATGAGATAGGGACCCGAACCCAATTGACGTACGGTTATCTATGTGTATAATACTACGTGGACATTACTTTCATTGGTGCCGCCAGAACGGTAACCGGCTCACTACATCTATTTGAATACAACAACCACAAATTTCTTCTCGAGTGTGGCATGTTCCAGGGACATCGAGAAGAAGCCGAGCGGATAAACAGCACCTTTCCCTTCAAGCCGAAAGATGTCAAAGCGGTAATACTCTCTCATGCCCATATCGACCATTCCGGCAATTTACCCAATCTCGTAAGACGCGGCTTCACCGGCCCTATTTACTGCACGGACGCAACCAAGGATATCGCATCTCTATTACTCCTCGATTCGGCAAAAATCCAGCAGTATGACTTCGAATACCTCAACAAGAAGCGTGCACAGAAAGGATTGTTGCCCAAGGAACCGCTCTACACAATGGCCGATGCCGAGCAAACCCTCAAGCAGTTCGAGGCAGTCGAATACACTAATACATTCGAGCCAGTCTCTGGAGTCAAAGTGACACTTCAAGATGCCGGCCACATTCTTGGTTCATCTATGGTCATAATCGAAGCCAATGGCACGCGTATTCTCTTCAGCGGTGACTTAGGTCGTAAGAACATGCCAATCATCAAAGACCCGGTCAATGTGAATGATGTCGATTACATGATCCTCGAGTCTACCTATGGTGGACGCACGCACCAGTCATTTGCAAATATGGAGAATGAACTAAAAGGATTGATCGAAAAGGGCAAGGGCAAGGGTAGCAAAATAATCATCCCAGCGTTTGCGGTCGAACGCACCCAGCTACTCGTGACGATGCTGAAGAATCTATACGACGAAGGGGCCTTGAGAGATGTTCCAGTCTATATTGACAGTCCGCTGGCATCAAACGTAACCGATGTCTTCAGAAGACACCCCGAATGCTTCGATGCCGAGACGTTCAAAATATTTACCGAGAGCGACCCGTTTAATTTTCCAAGTTTACACTACGTTGCTGATGCCGAAGAATCTAAAGCCCTTAACGATAAAACTGGGCCCATGATCATCATGTCCGCATCGGGCATGTGTGAAGGTGGACGAGTAACTCATCACTTGATTCACTCGATCGAAAACGAACAGAACATGATCATCCTCACAGGTTTCCAAGCGCGCGGTACTCTGGGGCGGAAAATCTTAGAACGTGCACCCACGATTTCGATTTTCAACGATGAGTTCAAGGTGCGCGCCAAAACCTACTTCATGGGTGGCCTTTCTGCCCATGCCGACGGTGAAGATTTGATCCATTACGTCAGAACTGCCCGAGACAGCCGACTCAAGAAAGTATATCTGGTGCACGGCGAAATCGAAGAATCACAAGCCTTGCAGCAGAAAATCAAAAGCCTGCGTCTCGAGGTCGACATACCTCAAAGCTTAACCCACATAAATATCTAAGGCTGTCATAACTCAAATTCTAAAGCACCGCATGACAGCTTGACGTAACTATCTCGCAGATTATAATTACTCATGCGTGTCGGACTCATTGGCTGTGGTCGTGTCGGAGTAACGCTTCTCTATCGATTAAGAAACAATAATCAAGTAATCGGGGTCTATGACATTCATAAGCAAAAAGAAAAGGATGCAGCTAAGGTTCTCGGGATAACAAACAATCCCTCGTACAAAGAATTGATTAGAAAAAGCAACGCTCTCTTCTTAGGCACCCCTGACCATGCTATCCTTGCCGCGTATAAGAAGGCAAAACCGTACATAAAAGGAAAGAAATACGTATTTCACTTCAGCGGTCTCCTCCCGGCCCAAGTGCTGCCCGAAAAGAAAAACCTCTATCGTGCGTCGACCCACCCGTTTGCGACATTCCCGAAAATCACAGTGCCGCCACACCGAAAATACATAATGTCTATCCAGGGTGACGCAGCGGCTGTGCGGTGTGCAAGAAAAATCTTCGGACCAAAATATTTCACACTCAAGAACATAAAAAAAGAACAGAAGGTACTGTACCACTTGATTGGTGTTTTTTCATCGAACCTGCTCGTCGGGCTAATTTCATCAATTTATGAACTGGCTGAAAAGCTGAACTGGGAGGAAAAGGACATGGATCATTTGGTATTTCCGATAATTGAAGAAACCTTCAATAATATCAAGAAACACAGTTTGAAAAATGCCTTGAGCGGACCGCTGCAGCGTGGAGATGTTGCCGTGATAAAAACGCACTTGCGTGCGTTGAGAAAAGATAAAACCCTTTCAGAAATATACAAAGCATTATCCCGTGCCCTTCTTGAGTATGTCATGAACGACAAGGCGAACACTCAAGTGAAAAAGATCTTGCGCTAACACCAACCAGCCCCCCCAAATTCCTCGACTTAGGTTCCCCAACAGCCATCTTTTTGTATTAGTGTTGACTTTTGATTCAATCAGCATAGAATTTGCCATGCGCAAAGTTGTTACACTCATGCTCATGCTACTAATACTCTCCTGCGGACACAAGGCAGCACCCCTTGTCAAAGACCGCTTCAGTCCTAGATTACAGAAAATATCTGTCCTCAACACACGCCAGGTACAGCTTTCCTTCAGCGAGGAAATTGATACTGTTGCCTTGGCGCCAGACAGCATACAAATCGCTTCGGCTCGTGACACATTGAAGATAGTGCTTTCATACCCGTCTCTATCTGCTTCCGAAATCGTACTCGTCACCGCACCCATGGCCGCCATTGAGTATGAAATCAGTGGCCACGTTTACGACAAGGCGGAAAACAAGGGTTCTTTCAAGAGTAATTTCCAGGGTTCAACGACGCCAGATACGATTACACCTTGGGTGGCTAGCTACTCTCAAGGTCGAAATAACCATGAGTTCTTTCTGGTATTCTCTGAGGCCATGGACACGACGAGTCTCGCCGCATCTATTATCCCCACGCGAGAATTCATAACGATATGGCAGAATTATCGACACGTAAGATTCATCCCTGCTACGGGCGCAGAATCACTGGGTTACGATACTACATATTATCTCTACTTGAAGAACGCGAGTGACATCAGCGGTAATCCAGTGATGCGCTTCGTTACCTCGATAACTCCAGATACGGTATATCGGCCAACCATCCTCAGAGGTCAAGCACTAATTAACGATGCGCCTGTAAGAGCAGGCATTGCCGTACTCGTCAGGGAAAGGGCTGTTGCCATCTCGATCATCGACAACGGTACATTCAGTTTCGAGGTCAGAGATTCACTTCCCTACGATATACAGGTACTGTCCAATGGCTACACGGGTACGGGTAAAGTCGCGCTCGACTCAGAGAACATCATAATATTGACTGAGGGTCAAATTGACATTGATTACCTTATTGATTAGCATCTTAGCCCTTGCTCTAGCCGTCCTGTTATATCTCAAGCGACCGAGAGAGCTACTATTACGGATCACGGCGATCATCCTCATTTACATGCTAATCACCAACATCACCCTGCGTCTAACCGCCGAAGAAGCAAAGACTGCGCCGATCGTACTTATCGATCACTCGATGAGCATGAAGAACCACATTTCGCACATCCTTGGCACGCTCGCAAAATTGCACCAGCCACACGAATCGTTCTTTTTTCACGAAAGCCTGCTCACGAAAGAAAAACCCGACGACCTCGGCACTTATACTGATATTACCGCAGCAATCAAGGAAGCCAGCAAATTGCAGCCCGTGGTCATGATTCTTATGACCGACGGTAATCACAACTTCGGCACCTCGCCGCTATCGATAGTTGATGAACTCGATGAACCGATCTACATATATGGATTTGGTGAGGAAAGACCGCGTGATATTTCAATCATCGATGTTATTTATCCTGTATATGCTTACCCGGATGACACAACGGAAATCGACCTCATCGTCGAAACGAGTGGCTTCCCACGAGGACGAGGTGAAGCAATCATGCAACTCGTCTCGGGCAAAACCTTAGCCACACAATCCTTCCCCCTAAGTGATGTACCCGCACGAAATCAATTGAAGTATGTCTACGTGGCAAAGGAACCTGGCACAACATCCCTGAAAATAAGTCTTACGCCCCAGTCAAATGAAGCATCATATAATAACAACCAACATACCATCTCTCTCAACGTAATCGAAGACAAAATCAACGTCCTCTACTACACCGATCACCTTTCCTTTAACACCAAATTCATTCTCAGGGCAATCACGCAAAATCGTAATCTGAATGTATCAGCGATCTCACGCTCGAGTGTGAACCGGTATCAGGATATCGAACAGAGGAGTGAAGTAACCACACTGCCAGATATTAGCAAATTCGATGTGATCATCTTCGATAATGTGAGCCTCGGGGCACTGCCCTGGTCAAATGTTTCTAATGTAGCAGAACAAGGTAAGGGTATCGTTTTATGTGGCTTTCTTGAGACAATCAATGCACGATGGAGAGAAATTTTACCCATTGATGTTTTGGGTTCGACAGCTAAGGGCGTATTTCGACTACAGGTCAGTGAGCCGTTCTCAGTGCTTACCAATGAAAGGCATCCGCCGCTTAAGAGCATCCAACGCATCGTGGGGTCAAAGCAAGATGCATCGATCATCGCTCGAGCAGATAATTTGCCGCTTGTTGGTTATCGAGTGCACGGCCGCGGTAAGATATTCCAGATATGTGCCACCGACCTCGGTACCTGGCATTTCCTGCAACATGGCCTCAGAGAACATGATTTTCTCCATTACTTCCTCGGCGACGTAATCAGATTGTTATCGCCCATGGGAAAACATCGGCGTTTAGTTGTCAATTCCCAACGCCGGGAGTATGCTATTGGTGCAACGATAGATTTTTCACTACAGAGCTACGACCGGAATTTCCGCCGCGCCGGCGGCGGCGATTTCTTTCTCGTTGCCGATGAACAGAAAATTCCATTCTATGAAGTAGGAGAAGGATTTTACGAAGCGAGTTTTGTGGTCAAGGACACCGGTACCTTGCACGTCTCTGCCCAAGGGCAATTAGGTGAAGAAAAACTAGCAAGTAATGAATTTGACATAAACGTATTAGCCCGTGCCGTCGAAACCGAGTCCCGACTGAACCGGGTATTGCTCAACAGGCTTGCCGAAGCAACAAACGGCCGACTCTTTTCTCCGAAGCAAACCGATAGTCTCATCTTACCCGAAGTTGCAAAGAAACAGGTAAGTAGGGTGATCAATCTCCACTCGCCGATAGTATACTTTGTTGTGCTATTCTTGCTGGTAGCTGATTGGATCTTACGCCGGCGACGAGGCATCACATGAATCCTCAAGATCTGGTTGCAAAAGGCCTGACGCCTGAGCTTGCTGTTTTCTTAACGTCTATGCTGCCGATCATTGAACTGCGTGGCGCTTTGCCGCTCGCCATCAATCTATTCAATATCAGTTGGCCAAAGGCTTTTCTCATCGCCTACATCGGTAATATCATCCCGGCGCCGTTAATATTGTGGCTCCTGGGACCAATTGTGCAATTCCTGTCTCGAGTTCACGTTTTCGGTCGATTCTTCAACTGGCTTTTCGAACGCACGAGAAAAAGAAGCAACAAAATGATAGAAAAATATGAGGAAATCGGACTCATGGCATTCGTCGCGATTCCCTTGCCGGGCACAGGCGCTTGGACCGGTGCCTTGATTGCTTTCCTGTTTGGGCTCGATTTCAAGAAATCACTATTGATTATTACGATTGGTGTATTTATTGCGGGAGTGATCGTAACATGCCTATGTCTTTTGGGCTGGCTTGGTGCCCTCATCGCTGGCCTAGGCTTTGCTGTACTCGCCGGCTTGGGTTTCTGGAAACTATAAACTCACATTCAACAAAAGAAATACTCGTGTGCTACGCACCGCCCAATTTTTGAAGGTTAACTCCGGTCTTACACAGCGGGCACTGTTCAGGAGTGAAATTCTCGACGACTTTCTTGTATACCGAGAAATGCTCAAAGGGAAGCGCTTTTACCGAACGGTCGATCAGTACGGCAACGCCTACGACCTCGCCGTGCTTTACGCCTACCGCATCAAAAGTTTCGACCAGAGACTTCCCCGTCGTCGTGACGTCATCAACTATCAACACTCGCTTACCTTCAATATCAAATCCTCGACCCACTATTCTTTTACCGCCCCGCTCCTCGGCAAATCCCGTATGCAAGCCTAGTTGGCGCGCCACCTCAAATGCAATTATGATACCGCCGGTAGTTGGACCTATCACCCACTCAACACGTTTTTCTCTGAAGTGATCGGCAACAATCTTGCACAACTTCGAGGTGGCGTCAGGGTTTTCCAATATTCTGAATTTCTCAAAGTAGTATCCACTGTGTAAGCCTGAGTTGAGAAGAAAATGACCCTCCTGTAAGACCTTAAGGTCCTTAAGTAGTTTCTCGATATCCATGTTCCATCTCCTTCAGAATCGCTTCCGTGGCCGCAACCGGATCCGCGGCCTTGACGATCGGACGGCCAATAACGATGTAATCCGCACCGGCCTGGATTGCTTCCTTTGGTGTCATGGTTCTAGCCTGATCATCTTGGGCAATACCACTTTCCGCCGGTCTAATACCGGGAGTCACAATCAGGAAGTCGTCACCGCAGCACTGACGGATCGGCACGATCTCTCGAGGCGAAGCGACCACGCCATCGAGCCCGGCACTCCGTGCTAGCTGTGCGAGAAATACGACCTGCTCGGCAAGCGTCCTCTTTATATTGCCGAACAAATCACTGAAGTAAGCCTCGTCGATACTGGTAAGCACGGTTATACCCAGCAGTCTTGGCTTTCCTGCGTTCTCATAGCCAGAACCAGTAAGAACCGCCTTCACCGACTCCTCGAGCATTGAAAAACCACCACTCGCATGAACCGTTATCAGATCGGCGCCCATCTGTATCGCACCCTCGCACGCCCGCGCAACCACATTCGGTATGTCATGGTACTTCAAATCAAGCATCACCTTCTTGCCCTGTTGGTTTAGGTAAGCAACGATTTCAGGACCAAAACACGTAAAGGGTATTGCACCAATCTTATAGTAGAGTACCCGCTCATTCAGTTTCTCAACGAGCGCCTGGATTTGCGACATGTCAATCAAATCCAGGGATACAATCAATTTGTCTTTCATCAAACCCCCTTTTTGAAAGATGGTTATCGGGTTGAAGTTGGGACGCTCGACTTAAATCTTTTATGCTTGATACTTGAGTCGAAGTTGGATATAAGTTTCCAGCTTCTCAACCCCAACCAATCATCCATCTTTACCAGCTTCCCAACCCAACCGTTTGACAATCTTTTCAAATTCTTTTAGTATCCGCAGTGGTGCATAGGGATCGCGCAGTGTGGCCGACCCAATCGACACGGCAGATGCCCCAGCGAGCAAAAACTCGTAGGCATCACGACCCGACATGATACCACCCATCCCAATCAGCGGCACACCTAGATCCCTTAATCGATGTACACAGAACAGGGCAACCGGTTTGATAGCCGGGCCCGAAAGCCCACCCGTGATCAGCACTCGCTTCTGCACCACGTCAAACGCCATTGCGTGTAAAGTATTGATCAGAGAAAGACCGTCAGCTCCTGCCGCAACACATCGGCGGCCAATAGCAAGCGGGTCACAGAAGTTGGTAGTCAATTTCACAATAATCGGTAGTTTGGTAACACGCCGCACATTAGTAACGACCTCAGCACAGATTTCAGGGTCTCGGCCAAACGCCACACCGCCGGTCTTAACGTTAGGGCACGAAACATTCAACTCGAATCCATCCACACGGGAATCGAGCTCGCCAACAATCTTCACGAAATCATCAAGTGCAAAACCAGCAACATTAACAAAAATCTTGGTCTTCAGTTCTCGCATCCGCGGTAGTACTTCCTCGCGGAATAACTTGACACCTGGATTCTCGAGACCCACTGAGTTAATCAGACCACACGCCGCTTCATAGATCCTTGGCGGTGGATTGCCTTTTCTGGGCTGGAGTGTGATCCCTTTCGTAAAAATCGCTCCCATTTTCTTCGTGACGTTCTTGTATATTAAACCGTATTCAAAAGTCCCAGAAGCAAGGAACACGGGATTCTTGAAATCCATATCGAAAATCTTACACTTCAAAATCTATCTCCCCCAACTCAAAGATCGGCCCGTCAACACATATTCTCTTGTATTCACCCCGGTACATTATCGCGCATCCGAGACACAAACCGCAGCCGCAGCCGAGGAAGTCTTCACACAAGGCATATACTGGTATTGGTACATCTAATTTCTGTAATTCAATGAGCATCTGCTTCGGACCGCAGGCGTAGGCAGCACCGTAGTCGTCGAGCCTCACTTTCTTCATCGCCGATACTACAGTATCCTTTTTCTTATAGCCTTTCTCAGCGACAAACATTGATTTATCGGACATCCTTAGAAAATCTCTACGCATGATAAAATCTTTACTCGTGCTGACGCCGTAAAGTAGATCAAAGTGGGTATTGCTCTTCACGAAGTATTCGGCAAGAAAATGTAAGGGCGCCACGCCGATACCACCCGCGATGAGAAGACTCCTCATCTTCTTTGGTCGAAACCTTCGACCGAAAGGACCGAGCAGTGTCAAGTATTCACCCTGCTTCTTCAGACTCAGCATTTTTGTACCGCGGCCAACAATCTTTATCACCAAAAGCAGCCGGCCTCGTTTGTAGGAAGCAATACTGATCGGCCTGTTAAGGAATGGATCCACGCCCCCATCCACTCGAACCTGAAAAAACTGCCCGGGCAAGGGACGAATACCTGGACACATGAATTCCAGACCAAATATGTTACCAGTGTACCCTATTTTGCGGATTATCTTAAGTCTTCGCGAACTCACGAGTGACAAATCTCAATCATGTGTTTCATCTTTTTCTTGAAGTTCCTGAAGAAAGCCTTGTGCACTCACAGCGTATTCGGTACGCGGATACGCACCAATCAGATTACGCGCCAGTGCGAGTGCAAGCGTATCATTCTGTAAAATGTTTTTCACTATCCATAAATGAGCATAAAGTGCCTTAGGTGCCCACTCGCTGGACGGATGATCGTTGTAGACCTTCTGATATCCTTCGAGTGCCCTGGGTAAATCGGCGAGGTCGGCGAAATATATTTCAGCCAGCAGAAACTGTGCGCGCACCACATCTTCGTTCGCCGCGTTCAGGCTCTGAATACGCTTGAGAACATCGGATTTCTTTCTTGCGCTTAAACCATATTCACTATTGGGCGACCTGACCAATGCCGAGTCATAGTATGCAATTGCCAGATCGACACTATCTTCCTCCTCATACATCTCGCCGAGTTCATAATAGGCTTCGGCGGCAACGTCGGCCATACTACTATGCGCCAGATCAAGACATATTTCCTTCGCACTCTGATCATTCCCAATCTCCATATATAGATCAGCCAGCAGATCTCTGAATTCCGGGTCCTGCTCACCAATGAGAAAATCCTTGCACAACTCGTATTCATCGATCTCCAAATATATCTCTGCAATGCGTAGTTTAAGGTCTCGTCGCTCTTGTTCAACTCTCGTTATCGCCAACAACTGTGTGGCGGTTTCGAGTGCAACATCATAGCGCCCTTCTTCAAACTGCGCCATGCCCACAAGACTCAACACGGTACGGCGCTCATTGTATTTGAGTGAACCTCTCATCAACGTATCAGCAACTTCGTACAAATTACCATAATTCGCATCGCTGTAGTATACGTAGAGCATCGCCATCATCGCCTTCTTCTTGAACTTCTTTGAATTCATCGCTTCCTTGAGCGCAACGACTGCGGAACCATGCTTCTTCAGCTTGTAATTTGCCAACCCCATGAGGTACTGAGCCTCATGACGAAAGCCGGATTGTGGATAGTGAGTGACCAGGAAATCGAGCTTGTCCAAACTACGAGAATAGTCTCCCTTATAATAATAAGAAGCACCCATCATGAATAGCGCATCGTCGATCCAGCGCGTATTCGGATATTTGACGATTATTGATGTCGCCTTTTCTATCGCCTTGTCAAAATTATCAGAATCCGTAATTAGTGTATCATGTGTTACCGATTTCTTGGCCTGATGATAATAGTTTTTCGCGTTATAAACAGTGTTGAAATATGCGCATGAAAGCACAATCATTAGGGTAGTACAAATCAACCCCGCCTTTGATGCAGAGCGGATAATATGTCTACGGGATATCACTTAGCAATACCGATCTGCACGTTCCGGAATCTCGCCGGAGCCGTGCCATGTCCAACAAACATAATCTGTCCAGGCTCACCCTTACCACAATTAGGTGTCCCACTCATACGCCAGGAGGCTTCATTGCCTATTGCATCACAACCCTTCCAGAATTGAGGAGTGATCCCAGCATATGTTGGATTCTTATAGACCTTAGTCAACTTACCTCTCTCGATCTTACGCGCAAACTCGCAACCAAATTGGAAGTTAAGGCGCTTATCGTCTATCGACCACGACTTATTGGTTGTCATGAATACCCCTTCCTCGGTATCGGTTATCATGTCTTCAAATTTCCATGAACCGGGCAAGAGATTAATATTAGTCATCCGGATCAACGGTATACGATTCCAACCATTGGCGCGCATGGCTCCACTTGACTCGGCCCCAACAACGCCGGCGGTCTCACGTGAGCTGAGATAGCCCACAAACATGCCATTCTTGATCAGATGAACGCGCTGTCCAGGAACACCCTCATCATCCCAACCGAACGTGCCAAGACCACCCGGTACCGTGGCATCAGCAACTATGTTCACAATATCAGAACCATAACGGAAGTTATTGAGTTTATCGATGGTTAGAAAACTAGTTCCCGCATACGATGCCTCGGTTCCCAGCACGCGATCGAGCTCCGTAGGGTGGCCACAGGATTCATGTACCTGTAGAACCATTTGTTGATTATCGAGAATCACGGTTGTCTGCAGCTCGGGACACTGTTCTGCTTCCAGTAGCATGACTGCCTCGTCAGTTATTCTCGGGGCGTTATTCACGAGGTCCAAAGATCTTATGAATTCGTACCCCTTCTGTGCATAATCACCATAAGAGCGAGACTGAAGTTCCCCCTTATCCATGACAAAAACCTTGATACCGCCGCCCGAGAACACAAACTCCTGAGTGGTAAAGGAATCATCGGTCGATGCAAAATACACCTTGTTCTTATAGAATCTCAACGACGCCTCACTCACCTTGACCTTTTTTTGCTTACGTATCTCTTTATCGCATGCCAGGAGCAACTCGATTTTTTCATCGAGCGACGTGGCCATGGGATCTATTTCCGCGGCCGTACGATAGTGGCCCTCCTGTGGTGATGAAGCAGTCAAGGAGATCCTTTGCCCCTTGGCCAATGATGAGGAGCGTGCGATGTTCAGGGCATCTCTTAGAACCTTGTCCGCGGCACCTTTGGTAGTCTCATTGGACGAGGCAAATCCCCAAGCTGAATCCTTCAGAACTCGGACCCCGAAACCGATGTCTGAATTATGCGTGATCGCTTCGATTATGCCGTTCTTTAAAATAATCGCTTCGGATTCGCGCATGACGACTCTTGCGTCACCGTAGTCAACTTTCTTCGATCTCAGGTTCTCAGCAATCCCCTTCACGAATTGATCCATCTGAACTCCTTTGCTCTAATATATCCAATTTTCCAGCAAAATCAAGATTTATCAGGAGCAACGAGAAAAACGGGTCACTTGTTATGTGCCGGTAACTTCAGGGTGAATGTGGAACCACTACCTTTCTTGGATGTTACTTCGACCCGTCCGTTGTGTTCCTCAACCACCTTTTTCACATAGGCAAGACCCAGACCCATACCTTCTGCCTTTCTGGAAAAGAAGGGATTGAAGACCATCTCGATTTCCTCAGTAGCCATCCCCACACCATTATCCCTAACCGAAAGGTACACGCAACCATTGGTTTCCCCGGTTTCGATTTCGATCTTTCCCTTGCCCTTTATCGCTTCCTTGGCGTTTTTCAGGAGATTGACGATAGCCACCGTGAGTAGCTCATAATCCCCGTTCACGGACGAAAGATCAGACAGGGTCTTTTTCTCAACTTCAATCTTTTTCGGAAGGGATATTCTCTTGAGTGCATCATTTATTGCCCTGTTCAAGTCAACCTTTGAGAGATTCAATTTCAACGGCCTCGAATATTCGAGAATGCGCGCAATCAACTCTTCCATGTTTCGGCATTCCTTAACAATATCCTTGCCCGGTCTCTTCCCTTTCTCGACCAGACGCGCTAAACCAATGATGGCGCCAAGTGAGTTCCTGAATTCATGGGCAATGTATGACGAGAATTCGACCAGCATCTGCTCACGCAGTTTCAGCTTGTTGTACACTTCACCGAAGGTCGCCGAGACAAAATCTTCCTTCTTCATTTCAATACCGAAGTCCTGTGCAAGATTGGTCACGTAGCGCATCGGCAGGAAGAGATTACGCAACAAGAAAAAACCCAAAAATCCAGCGAAGACTAATGAGACGGTTATATAAATGATATGCCAGCGAAAGATATCACCAAAGGCCACTGAATATGCAGGCAGGAGTGACACATAAATATAAAGCGCTGGTTCTTGGGTCATATACAAGAAATCATTGTCTCGCTGAACAATCTCCTGCGGACCGGGTAATTCTCCAAAACGGCTCATGTGGTCTACACCGGTCAACTGAACCGGAACATTAAAATGCATCCACGAGTCGTAGACTCGGTTCATGAGCGTATCAGTGATAACAAGATGGGCAAGGTTGAATGATTGACTCAAGTTTCTCAAGAGAGAATTGAGCTCAGAAGGATCATGAGGTTGGCTCAAATAACCCCGACATGTATTAGCAATCGCGCGTATGTTGTTACGGTCATAGTTGATAAACTCATTCCTGAATTGAAAGCTTATGTAGAGATTAAAAACGGCTAAGAAAAGAATTAGTACGATGAATATCGTAGAAATGGCTGCAATGTCGCGCGGGTACGATCCCCAAAGCTTCATATTATTTTATTGACCGCTTCTTATCCCACATCCTTTCTATCCAAAGAAGAGATCTGCCTCATTTAATGATCGTCAGCCTTCCTGTCCTTCTTTCTACATTATTGCCACTTATTTCAATAACATACAAGTACATACCGCTCACCACATCCTCATTTTTTTCATTCCGCAAATCCCAAAAAGCCCTTCTCGTATAGCGGTCGACTTCGTGCGGCTCTGAATCAAGCACTCGGATTCTCTCCGCTGCAACATTATAGATGGTCACCTTGAATGCAGGAAACTGGTTACCCAACTCAGCTGTATCCGAAGGCACATAAGATATGATCACTTGCCGACCCCATGACGGTTCATTATCTACGCGAAACGGATTCGGTAACGAATAGATTTTACCCAAGAGAACCGGCGTTACCCAAAGCGACGCCGTCGTCACGGAATCTGCCGGACCGATATCATATACCCAGACGCCGGTTGGGTTTCCAGCGTAATCATAGCTTGCCGGACGCGACGTATCGCCGAAACCATATAAGCGATCCTTCCACAAATCGGCTGCACTACCCAGGTCGCTCAAAAGAAAACCTAAATCACCATCCGCCTGCATAATGCCAACTAGGGGATGGTTCTCATTGTTATTACTCACCTGCGCATCGTCGATGTGCAATATCAAAAGCCCATCACCAGGCAGGCTCTGGTCAAAACCCTTGCGAAATCTATTCTCAACCAAAAAGTACTCACCAATGGTGCCCGGGTATTCCCAATCCGGGCCGTTAGGATCCTCGAGGAGCCGAAATGCAACATCATTACAGGATGCGCATGGGATACTCTGATTCTCAAGCTTGGATACACCGACGCGATCCACATTGGTCGGTACCACAAAGCCGAGCTGATATTTTGACCAGGCACACAAGTGCGCCGGTGATGAACCAGGAATATCGCTCGCATTTGCTCTACCCCAAGAACCGGCACCCATCAGGCCAAAAGCACCGATACCGTATGTAGAATAATCAGTATCGTACAAATCAGGCAGACCAATAATATGCCCGAACTCATGGGCGAATACCCCCACCGTGATGCGACCCGTATACTGCTGGAACCTCTCTGGTTCCATTGAGTAGTAGTCAACGTATACACCATCATCAGTCAAATAGGCACCGGGACACCCCGTGCCCGTGTTTGAAAGCTGCCACTGATGTGACCAGACATGCTGAGTGTAGCCTCCGAAACCCTCTTCGGCCCCAGGCCCAGCATGTACCACAAATACTATATCAACTGTATCATTGTTGTCTTCGTCAAACAGCGCAAAATCGATGGTCGGATCCGCAAGGCTGCAAGCAGCCCACACTATTCCCTGTGCGTTTTGCGGAAAGAAGCCCGGATAGAGCCCAAAAGAATCACCTACGTAGTAAGCATAATCCTGCGGCACCCTATGCCAAGAGGTAACCTCGCTTGCCTGACTTATCGTAAACCTACCGTAGGAAACTTCCCGATAATAATCTCTCAATGAAGCAACATCGTCATAGTATATAAGCGAATCGAACGAAGCACTAGCATATTGATGTTGATTGTCGGGGAAATCAATGAGTAAGACCAATGCCTTTTTTTCGCCTACCGGCTTTGGTATGCGTGAAATACCTGCATTCATGAATTGGGGATATTTCGGAGGTAACACAAGTTTGTCCACTTCAGCGTACGGATTCGGGGGCATGAGAAAAAGCGCTAAAGTCAGTATTAGCATGGCTAATTATACGCATGGCATTTGAGGTGTCAACGACATGATATTTTTCTAGATACTACAAAACACATGATCGGCCTTCTGTTTTCGGCCGAAAAACCCGGTGAAATTTACAGCTCATTGATTGGGTAATAATTTACCCAATTCATGACCCAAAATACCTATTCCGATCATGCGAATCTTAAAAAGTCCTAAAAAGCGTGTGTTTTGAGGAATATCTCGGGAACGAATTTTGCATATTACAATACCGAAAACTGGAGGCATTATGGGAAATAATACACGCAGCAACAAACACAACAAGCAACATATCTCATTTGGTTTTACGTTGGTTGAATTGATGGTTGTAATCGGCATCATCGGCATAATTGCCGTACTCGCGGTCCCCAACTTCGCTCGAATGCAGCGTCAGGCCCGTATACGCGGCGCATGCATAAAAACTGCACAGCACTTCAAACAGCTCAGAGAACGTGCCATATCGACGGGCGGCACTTATGAAATAGCAATAGCCTTCCCCGACAAATACCATTACCGTATGAGGCGACCCGATGGTTCGACCGAGGATTTCAAGTTAGGCGGGCTTGCCGGTCCAAGCGTTTACTTCGGAGGTGTCGGTGTTGCTGGACAACCCCCCGAAGCCAATATAGCTGCACCGGGTGTTAATGGCAACGATTTTCCCCTTGGCCGTTTAATCATCGATGGACGTGGTGGCGCCACCAGTGGTGCACTTTACATAACCAATGGTCGAGACAATTGGGCAGTCGGTGTCACTCGCTTGGGCAAAGTGGCAACCTATCAGTACATGAACGGAAGCTGGAATTAGAGGAGGTGAACGTGAAGCGGCATGAAAAGAAAAAATCACTTCGGAATTATCTTACAAGAAATCGCGGGTTCACGCTCGTTGAGGTGCTTGTTGCAATACTCATCCTTGCGGTCGGCGTTCTGGCCGTCTCGCGGCTTACTGTGATGGGTGTCCGTGCGAGTACGCTCATGAACCGCCGGATGTACGCACGCGATGTGCTCAACCGATATCACGAGCAGCTCATAGGGCTACCCGCCACTGATTCCATACTCAGGTATCGAGGTTCAGCCGACCTGAGCGACACAGTCAATCCAGACTACGATGTTTACGAAACCACGGCCGGCGGTAGTTATCGGGTTGTATGGAATATCGCGGACAGCGCAATCGTGGTGCTACCCGACACACGCTTCAAGACCGTACGCCTTCAGGTGATCTGGCCTCAATCCCAGCGCCCCCTTGTATCTGATTTGATAAAGCGGTATTAAGGGAGGAAAAATGAAAATATTTCGCGATCGTTTCAAAATCTCCAGCAACAATCACTTCTCCAACAAACCCAAACGCGGTATGACATTGGTCGAACTACTGGTATCCTTGGTCATCCTTATGATCGTCCTGGGCGCGGTCTATTCTATCCTCAACCTTCAACAGACAAAATCGGTTCAGGTAACGCGCACAACTGTACTGCAAACTGATGCGCAGGTTGCCTTCACCCTGATAAAGTGGGATCTATTGCTCGCCGGCTTGGGCTATCCCTTTGAGCAACAAGACGCATTGCAGCTCACAAACGCTGGCGGCGGTGTCACACTAAAAGCAGTTGGTCTCGGTTTTGAGATGAACCATTCCCAGTGGAGCTATCTGCTCGATGACGTCGCAGGTACGATCCTGCCTGTTCGAAGGTGGAATGATTCACTAGCCAATTTCCAGGTCGGTGATACGGTCATGCTCATGAGTGAAGTACGTGGACCGATGTACTACGATCTGATCGTCGTCGGTGTCGATACCTTTACTTACTACGACCCAATATGGAGCCGACCCACACGTGCCTTACGTTTGCACATAACCGGCCCAATCTCCGCACGCGCTGGATTAATGGTCTTCACAAGAAATGCCGATACTTACTATAATGGACTCAATTACACCCTTGCCGGCGACACCCTGATGCGAGGCAACGAACCTCTTCTGACCAATATCGAAGCGATACAATTCCGTTACGGCATTGATACAGATGGCGACGGAATAGTCGATTTCTGGGGCAACCAGAACAACCCACCGTTCAATGCAAATTATCAGTCCAAGTGGGCAGTGAGCTTTACTATGGTCGTCGCCTCAGAAGGCATGGCCGGTTACAATTATCGTCATGACTCGGTGACAATTGAAAATAATCCACCCTACACATATCTGCTCAACCCACAACAAAAACGCAGAAAACGTGCGATTCTAAGTAGTATTGTCTATCCACAAAATCTGCAACCCGAGGAGTGATTATGAGAAATCCAAAAATTAATCAGAACGAAAGCGGTATTGCCCTATTGGTTGCAATTGGTGCAATGATTGTGGTATTGATAGTTGGTTCACTAGCCTTGTATGTCATCGTTCGGGGCATGAATGTTACACGCGGACAAGCGAGATATGAAACAACCTATGAGGCGGCAGTCGCCGCGTTAGAAATCGGCAAGGCAAAGGCAGAAAGTTTGAATACTTATCTCAGCGCTCCACCGCTCATGGTCGATACAATAAGGATAGGTGGCTATGACGCAATAACAGTTGCCGAACGCACTTCGGCCCGGGTTATTACTATGTCTGGTTCGGCAATAAAATTTGCACGTGCCATTGCCGGACCTGGAGCTACTCCTGCATCGGGCAGCTATCGAACGTATTATGTGAGCGCAACGATACTCGGGCGTAGCGGTGAGCGAGTTGGCATCGAAATATTAGAGCGCTTCACGTCACAAGGACCATAAGATTCAAGGAGGAAATATGAACGTCAGTTCGAAAGAAAAGATCGGAAAAATAATGTACTCAAGCGTATTGATCTTTCTGATACCCTTCTTCGCAACGAGTCAGGAAATAACACCATACTGCTGTGCGCCGCCGTTTGTAACCGAAGTCGTGGTACCTAACATCCTGCTCTCCCTTGATAATTCTGGAAGCATGTATGATCGTGCATACGCGGCCACGTCTACGACAACATCCGATACAACAAGCTATTACGGGTATTTTAAGCCGGATAGTAACTACCGGTGGAATGTAAACCGCTTTGTGTCGGATCCGACAGGACCGTTCCCTGGACGAATTCTCAACTGGGCGTGTATGTCGCGTGCCGATGTGGCAAAGAAGGTATTAACCGGCGGGAAAGGAAATGTCCTCGGCTCGGTTGCCCGATTATTAAGCGAGGGCAGATTAAGCTGGACCAAGACCTATCAAAGAAACGCATCAAATTATAATACAATTACGGTAACTCATGCTGGCAATGATGCAACGCTTCTGACCATCACCGCGACCGGTAACAATCCGCCGATCAATGCGACATTGACTAATGCACCGGTCGAAGTCGATATCCCTGAATCTGAATACCGTGGGGTACTTGACCAGATCGGCGACAAAGACGACGACCGACACTGGGATCAGGACGCTCCTTTATTCGGATTGTGGCACTATAATTATGACCGAGGCGGGTATATAAGGGACTATATTGGCGATCCAGATATCATCGACATGAGAAATCACATCAATGATATGAAGTGCGAAAACTGGACACCGCTGGCTGAGAATTATTTCGAAATACTCCATTTCTTTTCTCAGGCCGACCCTTATTACTTCAACGCCGATTACAGTCCCAACCCTGGAGGTCTACATGACCCATATTATGATAAGTATCTTCGGGACATGGCTTTTTGTCGTAAATCGTTTGTCATAATGATCACTGATGGCGAATCGACACAGGACCAGGAAATCCCAGACTGGGACGGAACCATGCCAAATTGCACAAATCTACAGAACTACTGGGACGGCATTCTTCCTCTTTTACCCAGCAATGGAACTGATTACCTTGATGATATTTGTCTCTACGGGCACGTTAATGACTTGAGACCGGGTGTTGGTTCTGGTTGGGGTAACAGAGAGCTGGATGACGATCAGTCTGTCGAATGCTTTGTCATCTACGCTTTCGGTACCATTGGTTCTGATCTTCTCAAAGATGCCGCAAAATGTGGCGGATTCACGGACAAAAATGGTGACAGACTGCCAGGCCCAGACCCAATCGAATGGGATAAGGACGGAGACGGCATTCCGGACAATTATCACGAGGCAGAACATGGCAGAGATTTAGAAAATGCCATCCTCAACGTATTGGTGGACATCCAAGCCAAGATCTCTTCTGCGAGTGGAGTTTCTATGCTAAGTGTTGGCACTAAGGCCGGTGGTTCAACTGTTCAAGGGCAGTTTTATCCCCGAAGAAAATTCATAACTGGTGAGATATTAAACTGGATTGGTAGTTGTCAGAGTCTCTGGCTCGATCCGTTTGGTAATCTGCGCGAAGACTCACAAGCCGATGCGATTCTTCACCTCCTGAACGATTATGTCATAACCATGGAATGGGACGGAACGAATGTCATGGTGACCCGATACCAGGATATAGCCGGAAATGGTGACAGCCTCATCCAAGTAGATGCCGCTCCTATCGAAGAACTCCAGCCTATCTGGGATGCCGGTACATGGCTCTGGGAGAATTTCAATCCTCCATCACAGAGAAACGTCTTCACCCTCATTGGCAATACTATGACCAATTTCAACATAGCAAACGATGTCGTACTCAGACCATATCTGGGTATTGGCTATACCGTGCCTCAGGCAGATACTATTATTCAATACGTACGCGGCGTGGATTATAACGCTGCCGGGATGCGGTCAAGAACTGCCAATGGCAGGGTATGGAAGCTCGGCGACGTAATTAATTCGGGAGCCGCGCTCGTTAGCGCACCACTTGAGCGGTACGACTTTATCTACGGCGACATGTCCTATGCTCGCTACTACAATCACTATCGAGAGCGACGTCAGGTTGTCTACGTCGGCGCTAATGACGGCATGCTCCATGCCTTCAATGCCGGTAAAATGATTCTGTCCGGCGATAATCCGTTAACCCCCGCGCAGATTGACCCGGCCGGCTTTGACCTAGGTGCCGAGTTGTGGGCATATGCTCCGTATAACCTGTTGCCTCATTTGAGGTGGCTCTCGCACCCTGATTACTGCCATGTCTATTATGTCGACCTGAAGCCATACATCACTGATGCCCAGATTTTCCCTGACGATCCTGTGCATATAGATGGTTGGGGAACGCTTCTAATCGGGGGCATGCGCCTCGGCGGCACCGTAATCACCAACGAATCAGACACCTGCAGCTCTGCCTATTTTGCCATTGACGTAACTGACCCCCTTAACCCCGAACCGTTGTGGGAATTCACCGATCCAACTCTTCAGTATACGGTCTGCTATCCAACTGTGGTCAAAGTCAAAGGTAGTTGGTTCCTCGCAATCGGTTCCGGACCAATCACCTGCGGTGGTGACTGTCTGCAGAATGGGAAAATATTCATACTTGACCTGCGGACCGGCTTACTTCTCAGAACTTTCACCCTGCCTGATGCGCAATCCTTCATTGCCGACATCTTTGCCTGCGATTGGGGGATCGATTACACGGTCGACCGCATCTATTTTGGTGACTGCCATTATGTAGGTGCACCGGTTAAGGACTGGCAAGGGAAAATTTATCGCATAGAAACCAACGATGAGATCGACCCCAACCTCTGGACCATGAACATGATTATGGATCTGGAGCAACCTATTACTGCAGAAGGTAGTGTAGCCACTGATGAATACAATAACCTATGGATCTATTTTGGGGCGGGTAGACTCTTTTCTGATATTGACGAGAGTAATCCTACTTCACACGTCTATGTGGGATTCCGGGATGATACAACTCACACCACTGATTACACACAACTATACGATGTGACGAATATCGAAGTCGACACGAACGGTCTTGTGCAGCCAGGTGATATGCCTTTCGACTCGCTGGTCACACTGGTCAATAACAGACTCGGTTGGTATCGCTTTTTCGACCAGCCCGGTGAGCGCAATCTCACATCATCATTAGTTCTCGGCGGCGCAGTGCTGTTCACTACCTTCATCCCGAGTGGTGACATTTGTTCTTACGGCGGCTATGGTAATCTCTACGCACTATATTATCGCACCGGAACGGCCTACACTAAAGCATTCTTGGGCGATACACTCGGCTATAATCGTACAAAGTTATCTCTTGGTTCAGGCTATCCGTCCGAACCCGCACTATACGTCAGTGCTGACCAGACCAAGGTGTTCATCCAGGTCGGCGGCGGAATCGTCTCGCCTGAAACCGGTATACCTGGAATGCCAAGGGCTGGCGTGATTCTCTGGAAAGGAAGATAAGGGGGATAAAATGAAGAAGCTAATGATTTGTCTCACTATTATGGCCTTACCGCTCTTGGCTGCGGAAATTTCACTTGGAATGGTCAGTGGGGTCGAGGGCAATTCGCTAATCCTCGCTGACGGGCTCAAGATATCTGTCTCAAATCTCGCTCTCGGTAGATATATTACGGCGGACAACCAGCCTCTGGATCCAGCATCGCTTACGTTTCCATTTACCGCATCATTGGTCTTAAATGACGAATTACCAGAACACATACGCAAGCACAGGGCCTTGGTCAAAATCCACACATTCTACGACATCATCAACGGGCGACTAGTTGAACGGAAACTTCGGTAGCAAATACTCAAAAGTGAGGGGAAGGTAGACACCTTCCCCTCACTTCTCTGAACCAAGAAAATGGAATCCTCATTTTTGTCGAAGAAATCCCTCATTGACTTTTTGATATTATACCCTATACTAGACAACGGAGGTGAACATTGAAAAAACATACTGTAGTCTTTTTCTTGATTTTTGCGCTTTGCCTTATTCAGTGTGGCGGTAAAAAAAGAGAAGAAGGCGAAGCGGCGGTCAATAACGCCCCCGTAGTGCAAAACATCACGCTCCTGCCTTTACATCCTACGGTACAATCGGAAATAACCGCACGCATTTTGAGTTCAGACAAGGATGGCGATCCCATTACCTACCAGGTGAAATGGTTTGTGAACGGTCAAGAAATCGGTGAAGGCATGTCCTTTCATTATGGCGACATCAAGAAGGGAGACAACATCTTCGCCGAAGTCACGCCGCATGATGGCAAGGTGAGCGGTGCGACCGTGCGGTCGAGCGAAATAACAATCGGCGGATTACCGCCAAGGATTGTTTCGCTGTCAATCATGCCTGAGGTGGTCTACGTGACTACACCCCAGGTAGTACTGAACGCACTCTTTGAAGACCCGGATCAGGATCCCATAAACTTGATTGTCCATTGGCTGGCCAAGGATCAAGTGCTTCCTGACACTTCAAACGTACTCAACCTACCGCCAATAGACTTAAGGAAAAACGATGTAATTACCGGTGCGGCTTTTGCCGATGATGGTCAGCATCGCTCCGAAGCCTTCAGTTTCGAGATAACCGTTGCCAATTCTCCACCCGCTTTCACCACTAAGATTGACTCAGTGAAGTGTTCCACAGACAGTGTACACTATACCTTACCCATTTATGACCCGGATGGCGATCCACTCGAATTTGAACTGCTTGATGCTCCCAGCGGAATCAGCATCGATGCCGAGCAGGGCGTCATACACGGAGATGCCGGTGAAAGCGGAGCGTTCGAAGTAATGGTTCGGGCCACGGATACCGATGGCGCCTATCTCGATGCACAATTCACCTTGACTCCGAAATAAGTCAAGCTGTTCTAAGATAAACGTTACTCTAAAAAAAATGCGGTCGGGTTAACCGACCGCATTTTGCTAAGATTTCAGATAAATCTATGTTTTTGGATGATCCGGGTCAGCAATACAAGCATCCACCGGACAAACTGCCGCACACTGCGGCTCGTCAAAATGACCCTCACATTCCACACATTTGTTGAAATCGATGACGTATACAGGATCACCGGCCGAAATTGCCTGAACCGGGCATTCTGGTTCGCAAAGTCCGCATGCCGTGCATTCTTCATTAATTTTATATGCCATATGACCTCCTTCTGATCTTTGTGTGCCAATTATATTGATTTCTCAGATTTTGTCAAGAATGATGCTACAATACCCTCATCCATGCTTAAGCACGGGATTGGGAGAAGTGGCGACAAGACGGGCGCTACAATTTCCTGAGAATCACAAGGGCAATCGGCGATTTTTCCACGGGTGTGATAGTCTTCTTGACTTCAAATCGAAACCGCCTCTTTTTCAACTTTTTCTCAGCACGCTCGATTTCCTCACCAACCCGATGGGTCTTATAGAAAATGGCGTCTCCGCCAGGCAAAAGCAGAGTATCGACAACTCGGACTAACCTATCTATTTTACCGACTGCCTTCAAGAGCACCAGATCAAAGCCCGGTCCTGAATAATACTCGGCCCGGTCGTTTACGATCTCGATTCCCGAAAGATCGAGCTCACTGATCAAGTGATGCAAAAAGTTGGCTTTTTTGCGTTGCGCTTCAAAAATCACTAAGTCCAAGTCAGGCAATAATATTTTCAGAGGCACCGAGGGAAAACCCGCACCAGCACCCACGTCACAGGACCGGCCATGTTTCTTCACATATGGGAAAGCAATAAGCGAAGGCAGGAAGTGTCGCCTACTTATGCGCTCATAATCTCCATGAGATACAAGATGCAGTGTTGCACGATGAGAGAGTAGGATCTCAAGGTACGTCTTGAACCTTTCGAGCACAGCATCATCAAAATCGATGCCGAGCTCAGTCAAGCCGGTCTCGAGCTCGGCAATCTCTTGCCCAATATTGCTTTGTTCTTTATTCTTGGTCTTTGATTTCATCCCATATCTTATCCATTTCCTCTAGTCCGACATGCTCGACATCCTTACCCTGTTGTTGCAGTTCCTTGACGATCGACCTGAATCTTCTGACGAATTTCTTATTGGCATTTCTCAAGGCTTCCTCTGCGTCAACATCGAGGTGGCGTGCGAGATTCACGCAAGCAAACAAAAGATCACCCAATTCCTCACCGCGTCTTGAATTTGAGCATCTTTCTAGTTCACCAATCTCCTCGCGCACCTTCTCGAGTGGGCCGGTATGCGATGCCCAATCAAATCCTAGTTTCGATGCCCTCTCTTGAATGACTTTTGCGGCAAGTAGTGCGGGGAGGATCATGGGAACACCGGTGAAGACATCCTTTTTGCTCTTATGCCAAAACTGCAATACAGCATGCTCGTCTTTCAATTCTTTTCTTTCAAAAACATGTGGGTGTTTTTTTCGATATTTGTCCACGGTCGATTCTATCAATTCATCGAGATTGGTTTTACCCTCCTCCTCTAAGATTCGCGCGAGAAACAGGGCGAGGAAGATAATATCTCCAATCTCTTCGACGGTCGCAGAAAGATCCTCCTCTTCAATCGCCTCCACTAATTCATAGGCCTCTTCGATGATCTTGTTCTTTAGTGAACGAAGGTTTTGAGCCCTATCCCACGGGCACTTATCACGCAATATTTTGACCAACTTCACTAAATCTTCAAATGTCATGGAATTCTAGATTGTGTTTCATAAACGATACAGATTCAATCGTCTTCATCAAACTGTATCGCTCTGCTCAGGTTTCTCTCCTGGAAATCAGTGTAGAAATTCTCTTCAAAGTTTAAACAACAAAGAAGTTTGCCGCATACACCTGATATTTTGCTGGGTGACACATAAAGCTTCTGCTCCCGCGCCATGCGCAGGGATATGGATTTTAATTCATTCAAGAACGTTGAGCAACAGAGATTTCTGCCACACGGGCCAACACCACCAAACAACTTGGAATAGTCACGAACGCCGATCTGCTTGATGACAACACGCTTGTTCAGTTTCTGAGATATGTGGCGATGCAGCCGGCGAAATTCAAGCCTCTTTTCCGCGGTGAAATAGAATATAACCCTTTCCTCATCAAACTGGCAATGACAGAAAACAGGTTTCATTGCTACATTGAATTCATCAACCGCCTTTCTAAACTCGATCAGACAAAAATCCTCATACTCCTGGAGCTCGCGTCTTTTCTCGATGTCCTCACTGCCGACGCGGCGCAGTATCTCTCCGTAGACGCTACCGACTTCATCTTTTGCCTGGACAACGACCTTACCGATGTCTATACCCTCCTTGCTCTCGAGTATGACTAATTCACCCGGCGCGAAACTGGTCTCACTCCGGCATGATTCAACACGAAAAGGTGTAATCTGCGTTTGGTATATCATTTCTTTCGTATAAGGTATATTTTCTCGCCCTCTTTGATCATCCCCAGATCCTCACGGGCTTTGGTTTCAATAAGGTTTCCCTTTTTGTACTCATCGACTCGCTGCTTAAGCACCTCATTTTCAGCCTGCAAAATTATGATATCCTTTTTCACCCTTTTCTCTTCGGACAAGGCATCGGCAAACCCGTATAGCCTTTTGCCTAAGTAGAACAACGGAATTGCCAATATGGCCAACACGATAAAAAACCTGATCTTTCTCGGTGCACGCTTTCGACGTCGCTTCATATTCTACAAATCAAATTATAAGCAGAATCACAAATTTGTCAACTCATGGGCGAACGCTGCACACCATTTCTGGTCACCAGGCCTAGTAGTTGAGCAATGCGTACCTTGGTAAATTGTCGCAAATAGTAAAACAAGGCACCCAATGGCTGGCCCCTAGCTTCCTTAACCCAACTCAAAGGGATATGCGCGGTCCAGCGAAGTATCCCAGTCATTCCGAAAAGCACTTGCTCAGGTTCAAGATGAAAACCGACCACATTCAATGCCTGAGGAAGTAGAAACCCGGACAGCAACATGGATATGATCATTGCTGTTCCGGAGAATGCACCCAATATACCCGAGTAGACCTGTCGTTTATCTTGGGGAGCGATTGAGAGGACAAAATTCATAGCCATGATATTCGCACCCGACCACATGATACCCGAGGTGATCGCCTCGAAATAGAGGATCCAGGAACTCTGTGCATCCACAAATAACCAAACCAGAGGGTTCACACCTCCAAGAATAATGGCGACACGCATTGCTGCTTTATTCCCGAAGCGATCTATGACCAGACCCCACGGCCGCAACGCTAATATTGCTGCTAGCGCACTAATCGTTCCGTAAATTTGGATATTTACCAAAGTCATGTGTAGTTTCTGTATCATGAACGGCTGCCAGAAAGGAGCACCCACGCCCAAGGCTAGCATCCACCATGAATTGTAGATCAAGAATCTTCTGAAGTTCCTATCGTGCAGAGAATCCATGAAGGTTATCATGAGATTACCGTTCTCGACTTTTTTCTGCCGCTCGGGTTGTTTGCGGAGAAACAAGATGCCGAGAAACCCGAAAACTGCGGCAATCGTGAAGACAACAATAAATGTGATATTTAGACGTGCGGAAGAAAACAAACCCACATGCCTCAGTTGCACAAATCTTTCCACCACACCTACTGTTTTTGGATCATAAAGATCAACCACGGCACCCAGCAAGTAACCCACAAGAAGACCTCCGATCATGAAATATCGGGAACGCCACGAAAAGAAACGTCCGCGCACGCGTTCGGGCACCATATCAGAAATCCAGGCAATCCAGGCGTTGGTGCCCATTGCATGTAACGAGGCACTGACCGACAACAGCAGCAGAAATACCCAAATCGCAACGTACCGAGGAAAGAGAAAGGGTAGGATCCCATAAAGCAAAGCTAGTGCGCGACCACTTGCCGCGAGCCTGATGATGATGCTCTTCCGGCTTGTTCCCTGCCGAGTCAGGGCGAACCCAAATGACTGAAAAACAAGCGAGAGTTGCCCAATGGCTGCAAGCAAACCCAGATGGTGTGGCATAGCGCCCAGCAGCAACGCAAACCTTGTGACAAAAACACTGCCTACGGTCGCCAGAGAGATATAGACCTGGGTATAAACACCCTCAACTACGGAAACCCTTATCGTATTGCGGAGTTCAGAATTCTTGTCTGCGGCGGCCATGAATTCCTAAAAGATAGACATAATTTCAAATAAGTCAAGAAACGCTCGTCCTTCCAGTTTTCCGCTTTCTCGCAACAGGTGACGCTGTCATTTTTGGTCGGATATGGCAGAGTAATACCACGGCAGCATATATCTTGAATAATCAACGTTGCCTATGAAAGAAAGTGGGCGGCTCACGCCGGCCACCGGATCGATCCCTGTATTCTGCCACCACGAAGTATCCTGACCGAACAGATAGAATTCGATAAGCGTATAACTCGGGAAATGGGCGATGGTGTAGTAGTATGTATCTCCGGCAGTGCTGTCGTTCCCAACCAGTGTCCACATGCCGCCATCAGCACGATAGACCAGGGAGTCATACGCGAGTCCAATCCAATCGGTGATCTCAGTGGAAACGACCCACGGTCCTGCGACCAATGTACTTTATTGATCATCGATTAATACTGCTTATCGCGATGCGCGTTCTCACAGACCGGGGTCTCTCCAAAACGTCATGATCTCCTCTCGCCAACTGAATAGTCCCTCAAAAGGGATATTGAAAGACAGAGCGATTATAACCTAAGGCATTCATCTCTCAACAGCTCTGTAAGTCAATAAAATCAATGCTTTACAGGGAACGACGTAATGCGTATACTATTTCCTGCAAAGCATAGTGATCGACACTAATTCATCTCAAACCATGAGTTCGATCCGGATCAATTCTTTATGATAATAGGGTGGAGACAACTGACCGCGCAGTCAGTTCCAAGAAACTTTTGGTCGGTACTACGACAATACTATTGCTCAGCCGCGCTGCCTAACTTAACGTCACGCACCGCACTGGCGACCACATATACCCGCTCGTTGTTGCTCTGGGGATCCACCGGTACCACGAAAAATCCTTTACGCTTCTTGCTGTAGCCAAGGCTAATCCCACACATAACCTCATCGTCGTTGAACTCTACCTTAATCTTTATTCCCCTGAGACCAGAAGAGTCAACTTCGTGGAATCTTTTTTTCTCTTTGTAGTCCTTGTTGCCAGATAGTGTTTTCACGAAAAATATCGCCTTCAAGTTTGGACAGAAAACCTCGTATATCTTTCCCTTATCCTGCTCCAATTCGGAAGTCACATGAAAAGTATCTTTGACCGGCGTGAAGTCATGGGTGTAGCCCTTGAGCAATCTTCCATCTTTGAAATGGACAACGATGCGGTTACGTTCGGTCGTCACCGTATCCATCATACCAACCTCCTTGCTTCATAAAATAGCGATATTTCACTAAATGTCAATAAATAATCTGTAGTAAAGAATACAGTGTTTCCATTTGGTTTCACGCAATGTGATAGCGTTGGATATATTTCACGATCCAGTACGAAATATGTCGCGGCGCATCGTGCCATATGGATTGAAACATGTTCTCATCGTAAAAAGGATAGTGAAGGTTACCGATATCGTCGATGCCGTGAATATTGCGATCATGATAGCAAGCTGATATTTTATCGCCAACAGCGGCGATGAACCACCGATTATCTGTCCGGTCATCATACCCGGGAGAAAAACTATGCCCATGGTCGCCATATTAGCAATGGTCGGCTTCAGTGCAGAAGCGATACTCTCTCGAAAATATGGAAATAGAGCCTCCATCCTGGTTGCTCCGGCTGAGAGTACGTAGAGATACCTATCTTCATCTCGTTTGAGGCGTTGGTAGAAATTCCCTGTGCCGATTATGTTACCGCTCAAGGCATTACCTAAAAGCATCCCACCGATGGCGATTGTATACTTCGCCTCGACCACTCGTGCCAAGTCAACCACCAATTCATTAAAGTAGTACAACACAAGGAACGTTGCCAGTACAAACGAGATCAGTGTCGGTAAAAGAAATTTCTTAACACTAAGACTATTCTTCCGTATTACGGTAAACACCGCAACCGTGATCATGACAAGCAACCACGCGACGGTAATTATCGGCTTGTCGACATCGAATAGATACTTGAGAAAGATGCCAATGAGGAGTAATTGTATAGACATTCTCACAACTGAATTCAACACGGTTCCTACCAGTTTGAGGCGGAATATCACGCTCAAGAAGAGCGGTATAAGCAGCAGCAGGAAACAAAAGAAAAGTGCCAGATTAGATATCTCAGGCGCGCCCATTTATTTTGTCCAGGTTAATGATTCTTATTCCCGGGCTATCCAGCCAATCCTTATCATGTGATATCACGATGACGGTGGCATCGCTTCTACTCGTAAAGTAATCTATCATCTTTCCCTTCAACTCAGAATCAAGGGCCGAAGTCACCTCATCAAGCAGGAAGACATCGCGTTTCAACAACAATGCAATCAGTATTGCTATTCTCTGCTTCTCGCCTCCGGAAAGTCTTTCAAAATGCTCGCGTAATATACTTTCTTTCAACCTGAGAAACTTAAGCCAATCTGAGAGCTCAGCATTCGAAGGTTTGATATTAGCATTTGCCTTAAAGGCCATGACCCTATTAATCAACCCGCGTACTGGGCCGTCGCCGATATCCAGATTCTGGCTAACATATGATATTTTCGTTCTAACATACCACACTGTTTTCCGACCCAGTCGATGCCCCTCAAAAAAGATACTACCACCATGCGGACATTCAAAGCCTAGTATGAGCCTTATGATTGTAGTCTTGCCCTCACCAGATTTTCCGTATACTAGCAGCTTATCACCCCTTCTTAACTCGAAGTCGAGATTCTCAAAAAGGAATTCATCATTGAATTTTACTGAAACATCCTTAAATCTAATCACCGACATTGGATATGCGATCTACGAAATCGTCAATCATTGTTCTCAAATCTTCGGTATCGAGTTCTGAGGCTCTCACACACAACTGCGCAACGGTTTTAGTACCGACTAGATCTTCGATACCCCTCGCTGTACTCTCGCATTCTGATCCTTGATGTGTGATGAAAAGTGCTAGGTTCTTCAGTTTGTCTTTATTACTTGTTAAAAACGAACGAACCGGTGCCGCCATTCTCGAGGCATGAACTGGTGTTCCGAGTATCACGTTCTCATAAACGGCGGGATCGTGTTCCAATGGGCACAGCGACGGCAAAGTACTGGAAACGTCTTGCCTTGCTGCCTTGATGCATCCGAATATGCCCTTGTAACTTTCTATCGATCTAATTTCTTCGCAATCATAATTCAACCTGTGGCTAATCATCCGGGCCAGTCTTTTTGTTGTGCCCGTGCGTGAGTAATATATAACCAATGCGTCCATGTTTGGCGTCAAGAAATCTGCGTCACCCTATGATAATCAGAAAAGTAATATTGTCAACGATTGCGCGGAGTTTATCCGGCACCATACTACTTTTAACTTCATCATCACTCTATTTCTACTCCGTAGTTCGTAAGAAAATGGTTTTCGAGCGAACTCACCGCCAGAGAAGGGCGCGGGCAAGGAGTCGAGAAGTTACATCAAGAGTATAAGCGCGAAGTTCTCGACTTCGCTCGAACATTACACGTGCCTACCACTGTATTGTATTTAGATCAACAAGAGATGTGTGACATTTACTTTGTATTGGATTGACAACAGGTCGCATTTACATATAATACAGACTTCACACTAAATCACAGATGAAGAACAAAAATAACCCGGTACCAAAAGCTCAACTAAGCGAGACCGAAGGTGTCAAAACACTGCTTGGTAATCCCAAGAAAGCGATCATCAGGCTCGCCGTACCCATGATTGTCGCGATGTCAGTCCAGACGATCTACAGCTTCGTAGACGCTATATGGGTCTCGGGCTTAGGTCCAGACGCGCTTTCTGCCGTCGGCTTCTTCTTCCCATTTTTCTTCATGATCATAGCGCTCTCGACCGGCCTCGGCGTGGGCGGTGCAGCCGCCATTTCACGACGCATCGGGGCAGGCGATAGACGTGGCGCTGATAACGTCGCAGCTCACACCATGGTCATGATGTTGTTCGTATCAGCAGTTATCACAATCCCCTTTTTCTTTCTCGCGAATACCATATTCTCCCGTATGGGCGCAGGCCGAGTTGCACCCTTGGCAGCCTCATATGCACAGGTCATATTCATCGGCACAATACTAATATTCTTTACACACGTTGCCAGTGCTCTGCTTCGTGCTGAGGGTGATGTGCGTAGAGCAATGTACGCAGGAATGGGAGGCGCTGGTTTGAATATTATACTTGATCCAATATTTATCTACACGCTGCGTCTGGGTGTTGCCGGTGCCGCTTGGGCAAGCGTGATATCTATGTTCATTGCATCATCGGTGTTATTCTACTGGGTTTGTATCAAACAAGATACCTATGTCGCAATCACGCTCAAGAGTTTTCGCTTTAACAGAGACATTTCACGTGATATTCTCCGAGTCGGATTACCCGCATCCATTATGCAAATCGCTATGGCGTTCTCAGTTTTCTTGCTCAATTTGATCGCAGTCAGGGTCGCTGGGACTGACGGGGTCGCAGTGTACACGACAGGCTGGCGCGTTGCCATGTTCGCAGCGCTTCCCCTCTTGGGCATGGCCACGGCGGTCACTTCGGTGACGGGCGCCGCCTTCGGTGCCCGTGACTATGCAAAACTTGATAAGGCTTATATGTACGCAATCAGGATTGGTGTATACATAGAATTGGCCGTTGCGTCGCTGACATTTATTCTCGCTCCGCAGATAACATCTCTCTTCACGATGTCCCAGGAAGCGGCACGTATTGCCGATGACCTGATCATATTCATAAGAACGATGTGTATCTATTACCCAGCTGCTGCTTTTGGCATACTTTCGTCGGCGATGTTTCAGGGAATCGGAAAGGGTATAAATTCATTAGCCGTTACAATATTCCGCACCATCGTACTTGTCATACCACTCGTGTACTTTTTCTCAATATCCTTGCATATGAGACTTCCCGGCATATGGTGGGGCATTGTTATGGGTAATATAATCGGTGCAACCATCGCTTTTTCATGGGCACGCTACATCATTAATCGACTGAGGATTTAAGATAACAAGGCGCTGCAAGTTGTGAAGTAGCTTGTTTTATCTACAAAAGCATAAGAGAATGCACATTGATGCAAACAAAATTTCTGACAACTACTCTCTTTATTTATCGTATAGGATGTGTAATAATTAAGGATTGCTGTTTTTAGAAATAATTATTCTTCTGCCTCGTCACCCACCCTCACGTCGCGCAGGGTGTTCGCGACAACGTAAATACGTTCGTTATTGCCATGCGGGTCGAGTGGCACAATGAAGAATCCCTTACGGTTCTTACTATATCCGAAACTTGTGCCGCGAATCACTTCACCATCTGGAAATTCCACTTTGACCTTCAGACCTCTCAACTGGGCGGCATCTATGTCTTCAAAGCGCTTCTTCTCGGCGTATTCCCTATCGCCACTCAGCGTTTTGACAAAGAAAACTGCTTTGAGGTCCGAACAGTGAACCTCATAGATGTTACCCTTATCTTCCTGCGCTTCTGATATCAAGTGAAACTTCTCTCTCAAAGGTGTGAAATCATGCGTGTACCCTTTAAGTAATCTCTTATTCTGAAAGTGTAACACGATACGATTGCGAACAAACTCCGGTGTTCCTACCATTCGCACCCCCTTTGCATTTCCTTAAGCTTTTAGATTTCAGTAATCGAACACTATCTCATTATAAGGAAACGACGACCAGCGTCAAGGCGTGCAGCATAGGCTTAAGCCTAGGAATGACGTATGAATCCAATCCTTCGCCGAATACCCGAATCTCTACTCACAGGACTGAACCACTATTGACTTCAACACCGCACATAATATAATGACCTGATATGGATAGATTCATAATCGTGACCGGTGTCATCGGTCTTGCACTGGTCGTAATCGCTCTGGTCCTGTTGATACACTCAATAATCAGAACAACCCAACGGAGAAGAAAAATCACTAAATTCATATATTCACTCGTTTTGTTTCTCGTTATCTTAGGATTTGCTTCGGCCTTCATTTACCTATCGCTCTTCTTACAAACGTTCTCCAGATACACCAGTGAAGAAAAAATAGGCTGGTTATATGCCGAGGCTGTGAATGATACCACAAGGATTACTTTCTTCGAGCAAAGCGAAAACCGTATGCATTTTTTCAACCTTGTGGGCGAGCAATGGATGATCGAGGGTTACTTCTTGAGATGGAGCACGGCGCTGCGCTGGCTCGGGGCTGACGCCTACTACCGTATCACGCGCTTTTCCGGTAGGTGGGAGCATGCCGAGGACACAGTCGTATCAATCTATCAAATGCATTCCGAGGAGAGCCTCTGGAAGTTTCTGCTCAAACATGCCGAGAAGATTCCGGGTGTTGATACTGCCTACGGAATTGCGGCTTTTCAATATCCAAGCCCTGACACGTTTTACATATACATCAACGACACAGGTTTCATTCTCAGAAAACACTAGAATGTAAATCCGCAATCGCCTGAACGCTTGCCACCGACTATAATGTGCAGCAGATTCTAGTCGCTCTGACGATCGCCGAGCCGGCGCCGGCAATTATCTACCCAATCTATGCAGATTTATGTTTCCCACTGAAGTGCGAGCATTCAAGGAGTTGCCACCCAGCCCAATAATACCGCTCAGCACCGTGCCAGATTCGGTCTTCGCAGAAATCTTGGTTTTCAATTCAGAGTCCTTAATCACGACCTTGCCCAAGGTCGTCGCCAGGGTCATATCGGCATTTAATTTGTCGTCGATATATAAATCAATTGAGCCGTTACTCGTTGTAATGCTTGTACCTTGGTCAGGAATTTGTTTAATTGCGGCCGAGATGTCACCACTACTAGTTGCCGCCTCTATTATCGTTGCGGCTCCTTTGATGATTATATCACCGTTAGCAGTCTCCACCTGCATCACGCCACTCACATCCATTGCAGTAACGTCACCGTTTGCGGTGTGCACCCGTACGGATCCATCCACGCTTCTTAGGGTGACGTCGCCGTTGGAAGTTATCACCCTCGAATCTCCTTTTATATCAATGAGTTCGATATCGCCGTTTGAAGTTTCGATCCCTTGCACAAATACTCCCTCTGGAATCTGGATAGCATAGTCAACCGACACACGCACGTCTTTTTCCAGGTACTTTGTCCGAATTTCCATAACGTCTCCGGTAATGACCTCGATCTGCACTTTTAAAAACTCGCCCTTTCCGCGCGTCGTCTTCTTATTTGCACGAATTTCCATATTGGGTTTTCTCCACTTGCTAATCTTTATATCACCATTTGCATTTTCAACACGCAGTTCGGTGACAGATTTGACCTCGTACATCTCGCGGAACTCTTCAGTGTTTCCAGCGAAACACACTATCGCATTCGGCAGATTGCTCGCAACAACTGGATTACCGAGCTGGACTAAAATCAGTGTTACTGCAGAGATGCCTGTCATATTACCTCCTTGTTATTGTTTGTACTGTAAAATTGACGAAAAAACTCATTGAATTGCTGTATGTATCCAGTTATACGTAGATGAAACGGAAAGGTTTCAAGCTTGGTGTCTGACAGACCCTTATCTAATAAGACCTACAGTGATATGTCGAGTCACCCTTGACAAAACACCATTTTCCACTATAATTGAGTATGTACTCATTGAGTGCTTACTCAGAAAGGAGGATTCGCGATGACTGAGAAATCGCCGCGCGAGCGGCACAAGATGATGACCAGAAATAAACTAACCGATGTAGCAGAACAAGCCTTTGTCAGGAGTGACTTCAAGGCCTCGACCCTGGATGTCGCCAAGAAGGCATCGGTCGCCCACGGCACGATATTCTTCCACTTTAAGAACCGTGATGAATTGATTCTTGCTGTCGTGCGCCGTCTCGTGTTGGATATAACCGACAAGCTGCACTCAGCTTACGTCGATTCACAGAGCCTAAATGAATTCCTGTCAAAACACTTCGAGACGTTTCGGGCCAATTGGCGATCCATTAAATCACTTATGGCTGGCTTCTCAGAATTCAACCAGGATGTCAAACAAGAAGTCATCTCACTACTCGCGGTTGCCAATTACTACACAATAGAATCGTTCAACCGGTGGGCAGACAAAGCATTGGTCCGCACCAATGCTTGGCAAGGAGCTTTGGTCTATCTCTCATTTTTTGGCGATTACATGTTCGAACAAAAGAACATATCGGAGAAGTTCATGGAACAACTGCTCTCCTTTGTTGCCGACGTCCCGAGTAGAGCTACCCAGGAAGTCATAGATCAAAAGACCAAGAAGAAGCTGTGTCGAAGTTGCGGCATGATTCTTTATGCCCAAGATGATTTTCCAAGGGGCGACACGACAGGTGAGTATTGTCGATACTGCACACACGGAGACGGAAGCCTCAAATCCTTCGATGATGTGGTCGACACGATGACCAGTTTCTTCGAGAAAACCCAAGTACTGAATACCAATGCAGCCCGAAGGACAGCGCTTGCCGTGCTCGCAAAGAATCCGGCTTGGAGAGAGCGGGTCGCTTCCCGGGAGAAAGAATAAGGAGAAATTATGTATACCAAGATAACAATATTCATATCCATTGCCCTATCATGCTTCATGCCTTTATCCGCAACCGTAATAAACGTACCTGGAGATCAACCCACGATTCAGGATGGCATCGATGCCGCAATTGATGGCGATACAGTGCTCGTCGCCCCAGATACTTATCATGAGAATATCCATTTTCGCGAGAAGGGTATTGTGGTGGCGAGCCAGTATATTCTAGACGACAACCCCGCTTACGTCGAGTCAACTATTATTAACGGTAGCACACCAAGTCACTCTGACACTGGTAGCTGTGTTTTGATTGTCAGCGACAGCGCATACACAATGGCCGACACCGCAGCCGCGCTCGTTGGATTCACCTTGACTGGTGGTTTCGGAACCAAGTGGCAAGACGAGCACGGCGCCGGACTGTTTCGTGAAGGCGGTGGAATTCTTATACAATACCTTTCCCCAAGAATCCGCCATAACAAAATAGTAGAAAACCACATAACTGACACCCAGGGTGTTACCAGCACCGGTGGCGGTGCGATCCGCTGCGGTGATGGAAACCCTTCTATCCAGAATAACGTCATCGTCTCCAATTCGGCACTCTACGGCGGCGGCATTGTCCTAAATTACACCGGGGCTGACATCAAGAACAACATAATCGCCTACAACTCAGCCGGCGGTGCATACGGCGGTGGCGGTGGCCTATGGATCTTATCCAATAGCACATTCTCAAAGAATATCGAAAACAATACGATTGTCTTTAATCATCCCGGCGGTACAGCCCCGGGTGGTGGCTTGCGCCTCTGGTCAGCCAATGTTACGATTCGCAACAACATTATCTGGGGTAATGAAGCTGTTCAGATCTATCGGCAGGGGGGTGTCGTTGTTGTCAACTATTGCGATGTGCAGGGCAGTTATCCAGGCGAAGGCAATATTGACACTGATCCATTCTTTGAAATTCAGAACTTCTACCTTTCAGACAGCTCACCCTGCATTGATGCTGGTGACACTAGCATTCTCTACAACGATCCTGAAGACCCATTTAATCCAGGTTATGCTCTGTGGCCCTCGAAAGGCTTTTTGAGAAACGACATGGGCACATATGGCGGCCCTCATCGCACGCTTCTACCTGATGTCCCAATCGGCATTGCTGAACGTCCCCATGAGAAAATGCCTAAAGGAATTACGCTACAGAACCACCCGAACCCATTCTCGCATAAAACTAACATAGCCTTCACAGTACCCGAAGAAGTCACACATCTCTTATTGAGCATATATGATGCCACAGGTCAGTTGGTTGTCCGATTTTCACGCATTACGCCAACCCACATGCAGCCCACGATCGTTTCCTGGAACGGCAGAGACTCTAGAGGGAAGCTAGTGAGTTCGGGCGTTTATTTTTGCCACCTTGAGGCTTCAAATTACGCACAAAGCAAGAGAATGGTAGTCTTGAGATAAGAACTACGTCTTGATGAACGTGGCTTGATAGCTGTACGGACCGACGTCGACAAGCGCATCCGCCGCGAATCCGTGTTTCAAGCATTCTTCTTCCACTTCGGCCGGGCTCAATCGTAGTGATAGGGGCGGACCAACAACTGTATCCAATTTCTTGAAATCTACAATCACCAGGGTGCCGTGTCTTCTAAGCACACGTGAAATTTCACGCATCACGTCTGCGGTCTCGTGATTTGCCACAAAGCCATGTAATACGTTTATCATCAGACACACATCAACCGCGTTATCAGCTACGGGGATGTGTTTTGCCACATCGGCCGTGAACGTTACTATGTTGCCGATATTTTCATCTGCAATAACCTTCCTGAGAATGTTTATTGACGCTGGATTGATATCAACTGCAAACACTATTCCGCATTCACCTACAATGTTCGAAGCCGCCAACGAGAAATTCCCCTCCCCGCATCCGACATCAAGTACGGTCTGCTCCTCTTTCAGGTTAATTGCTGAGAGTATCGTCTCAGCGTTCAGAAAATCTTCACTAGATATCCCGCCGTGGGCATGTCTTGCTGATTCACCCATGCTTTACGTGCTCATGTTTTCAAAGTTGCGACAAAGCACCCACTATCCATACTAATGCTTTTTCTTTGTCGACAAGCCAAAGATCACATACAACGGGCAAAATCCAATAACGCTCGTCACAAAAAAAATGATTGCCACGACGCCCAAGATAATAGCCAGAGCGCCCTTCAAAACCCCGGCGACAAGCAATATGACAACGATCAACGTTACCAGCAATCTGATTATGCGGTCCATGGAACCCATGTTCAACTTCATTGTCACCTCCTAAAAATACGTACGGAATGTGGAGCCTTCTCGGACAAACTGCAAGAAGACTCCACATTCTTGACCAACCTGCCTTAGTAGTTTTCGGCCAATATCTCGTAGAATGACTGTGGATGTTTACAGGCTGGACACTCTTTTGGCGGCTCAGCGCCCTCAAACACATACCCACAATTACGGCAATGCCATTTCACAGAACCTTTCTTCTTAAAGACTTCTCCATTCTCAATATTGCTGATCAACTTCCTATATCTGCCTTCATGGAATTTTTCCACCTTAGCGATTTGCTCAAAAGACTTGGCGACATCTACGAAGCCCTCTTCCTTAGCTGTCTTAGCAAAATTCGCATAAAGAGTCGACCACTCCATTTTCTCGCCTGCTGCTGCCGCTTCAAGATTCGCCTTGGTGTCGCCGATGACGCCCGCTGGATAGCCCGCTGTGATCTCCACATCACCGCCTTCCAGATATTTGAAGAAGACCTTAGCATGCTCTTTCTCATTGTCAGCCGTCTCAAGAAAAATCGCCGAAATCTGTTCGTAGCCTTGTTTACGAGCCTTCGATGCAAAATAGGTATATCTATTTCTGGCCTGTGATTCACCGGCAAATGCGGCCAACAAATTCTTCTCGGTTTTTGTACCCTTTAACGATTTGCCCATAATAAAACCTCCTTATTTATTGCTTATTCTATAATCCCTGCGATAACGCATCTTATGATTTCAACTTCAAAAGAATTGAAGTGTTTGCGTATCAATATTACCCAATTTAGAGTCGCTGTCAATAATTGGAAGTAGTTTCATTGAGACGTTTGTTGACTGCACAGACACCTTTTGTTATACTAAGATTATGTCTAAGGAGAAATTCAAGATCCGTATTAAGAAAGGTCACAAAATCCGCGCGCCACACCGTCCGACCCATGTCCACAAGGACAAGAAAAAATACACCCGCAGTGGGCGTGAGCAGAACAGAAGGCGTAAGGTTCTTCTCAAAGAATGGCAGCAAATGCAGCAAGAGTAATGTATTATAAAAAGGAAGTCTATTCACTCTGGTTGATGCCCACGGGGAGGACACGCGATGACTTACAGAGGCTCATCGTAGACCTCAGTAAAAAGCATTCAACCCCAAGGTTCGAACCTCACGTTACTCTGATTGGAGAAATACAATCGCCGGTCAGTGAATTGAAATCTAAAACAGAAAAACTCGCGACGCTAATAGAGCCCCTTGAGATCAAATTGAGGGAAGTTGCATATCTTAACCAATTTTTCAGATGCATGTTCATCAAGGCAGAAAAAACAAAAGCTTTGATGAATGCACGTTCAATAGCGTGTACGGAACTTGCTCAAGATAATGATAAAAACTATATGCCTCATCTCAGCCTAATGTATGGCGACTTAGCACTCTCCACCAAGCTAGGAGTGATTCAAGAAATAGGTAAAGAACTGGCTGTAGATTTTGGAATTACAGATTTCCATCTATATTATACTGGAGGACAGCCAATAGAGTGGCATCCCGTCCTCAGAGTACGTCTCGGCTGCTAAAGCTATCGGTTGAGATATTGAATACACAACCCACGCCGGCTAGATGCCGTTATCTATCGAACCGTCTTGCCGGTCCAGCAGTACGTACACAGGCTCTCGGCAGGCAAACCCGTAGTCGTCATCATATCTTCGAGCCTCTGGTATCTTAACGACGTAACATTGAGGTCTTTCTCCATGGCGTTTATCATCTTCCTGTAATCTGGAGAATCAAGGTCCAGATAAGGTTCGACATTCTCTATATGCTTACCGTGGAACTGCTTTATTATACGGCGAGCAAACAATTCATCAAGCTGTCTAGTCGAGTACAGGAACTTACACGGAAACATCAGGGCTGGACAAGCGGGTCGCACGTGAACCTCTCTCGCTCCGGAATTCCATAACTTCACGAGTAAAAAATTCTTTAACTGAGTGCCCCGTACGATCGAATCTTCGGTTATCACCATTCTCTGTCCTTTTATCAAAACATCGGCCGTGATCTGTTTCATCAAGGCGATGAGGTCTCTCGTTTCTTGTGCCGGCGGCACATAACTTCTTGCCCACCCGGGGGTGTATTTTAGAAGCGGAATCTTCACGGGCACACCAGATTCATGGGAATAACCGTGTGCATAAGCAGTCCCCGAATCAGCAATCCCAGCCACGAAGTCCACCTCCACGCTATCATGCTTGGCAATAATCCTGCCCGATATTTCGCGAAACTCTTCGACATTTTTTCCTTCGTATTCAGATGCCGGAAACCCGGCGTAGACAAACAAGAAAGTACACAGTTGAAGAATATCGTTCGGCTTTCTCAACTGCTTGGTTTCTTTTGAACTCAAGAAAACTATTTCACCCGGACCCAGATATTTTTTCGTTTCAAAGCTTAGATTTTTATATGAGCAAGTCTCAGATACTACGATCTTATCACCATTTCTTTCTGCCAGGACGAGAGGGGTTCGACCATATTTGTCCCTAGCAGCATACACACCCTCTTTGCCCAGTAGCAGTAAGGACATTGAGCCATCGATGTGTCTATGCATGTACTCAATTCCATCAACTAATGTTTTGCCCTTGTTTATCAGCTTAGCAGCCAGTTCAATCTGATTCACCTTGCCGTTTGGCATTTCCGAAAAAACAATGCCTTCATCAATCAACTTCTTGGCTAATTCATCCTGGTTATCAATATAACCAGCGCCACATATTGCATACTCACCAAACTTCAATCTCATGATCAGAGGTTGTGTATCGCGATCGCTAATCACTCCGATGCCGGCATTTCCATGCATATTTATGAAATCTATGTCTTCTGCGAATCGCGACTTGAATTGCACCCGTGCTATGCTATGTATCTTTTTTGCGGTTGACCTACCGTCCGAAATCGCAAGGCCACCAAAGGAAGTCCCTAAATGCGAATGATAATCGGTGGCATAAAACAGATTCTCCTTGCAATCCTTCCCAGAAATGATCCCTACCACACCACTCATAACAAAGCCCCCTTCTCTAAAACACCAAGAACATTTGAAGAATCCCTATTTAGAAACAGCATAATTTGGTGCTACGCAGCGTATGGAATATTACGTTAGGGGCAATAATACCGCTTTATTGGCTGACTGTCAAGGTACGGGTCGCGACCTGTTACCAGCCGCATCAGTGCTGCCTGCTTCATTCAACATCCTCACGTCATCATAATAGACGATACCATGGGTTCCATGTTCGGTTGCCAGCGCAAAGGTATCAGTCAGGTCACGCGGTATTGCCGGCAAGTCGGACACGATCTGCTCACCACCAAGCCAAACATTCATTATCATTTGGGAATAATCGAGTGTCACCCTTACAGAGTACCACGTGTCATGCTCCCATGTACGACCGGTGCTGTCCTCCACAACACCACGTGCGTACACGAGATTATCATCACGGTTAAACCAAACACCGTTGTAAATTGCACCCAGCGATGGATTCAGCAGGACAAAGAAGCCGAAAAGCGCACCAGCTGAGTCGCTCGACGGAAGCATCAACGAAGTTTCGTAGATTAGGTGGTCGACATCGTCCAAGACAAGCTCCACGCCATCCGTTCTTACTAAATCTTCGGTGCCTTCCAGGCGGAAACTCTGCTCACCGGTACTCGCAATACCCCTATCAACGTAGGTGTAGCTACTACCTGCACCTGGCCATATCTCAAACCAGCCAGCATACGGATAGTCACCAAGAACATAGCTTTCAAAATCATCAGCGAAAATCATGGTTCCGTTATCTATAGTTACCAAGATCGTATCCGAGTACACCTCATCATAATTCATGCATTTAACCTTCGCATAAATTACGTGTGAAGAGTTATTGGAGTGAAGGAAAGTATTCCATGTAAAAACAAAAGGGACTGAATCACACGTGTATATGAGTGTATCATCGACGTAAAACTGCACCATCACCGCGGCACTAACATTGGTCTCGACTCTCACCATTCCGCCCACTGTTGAACCATCTTGAGGCATAGTCATTCGTATCTCCGAATATTCGCCATCACCGCATGTGACCAATATGAGCAGTAGTACTATACTGACTAACTCAACCACTTTCATGCGTTCCCTCCATCCATTCCCAACAGTCCATCCTAATTGAATATTGCAGATTGTCAATGGTCGGTTGACAAATCATCGAATATCAATACATTAAAGAACCCACTGGATCAGGAAGGCATAGGGGAACTTGCATCGAGGAGGTCTCATGTCAGAGTTTTCATGCATAGTTGACGAAATACTCGAATCATTTTGGAAAAGCTCGCCCCACTCTGCAACATTCGTAGGCATACACAAATACGATTACGAATTGGATAATGTCGACCGTGACTTTTTAACAGGGATCAATAAATCGCACAAGGATTTCCTGACTCGACTACGAAAGATAAACAAACAGGACTTGACCGACGAAGAGTACATCGACTGGCAGCTACTCCAGAATTTTTTGGAATCAAGCATACATTCATTTGAAGAAATCAGGCATTGGGAAAAAAATGCCGCGGAATACGCGGATCTCTGCGTTGATGCACTTTTCATCCTGTATGTACGAGAATTTGCGTCCATCGAAGAACGCGCCGCCGCCATCTTATCACGCATGCGACAGATACCACGTTTTCTCGAAGACAGCAGGCATAATCTGAAAGATGCGCCAGAGGCATTCACAAAACTCGCAATTGAAATTAATGAAGGAGGCAAGAATTTTCTGGAGACAATAGTCGCGCGTTTGAGTACCGGGGTGCCGAAATTAGCTAAGGATTTGGAAAATGCGGGCCGCGAAGCATCCTTAGCATTAGATGCATATGGAATATTCTTAAGAGACGAATTACTTCCACGTTCAAAGGGTGAATTCGCCATAGGTGCCGATCAATACGCGTTTAAACTGAAGACAGATCACATGCTCCCGTATAGTGCAGAAGAACTTCTGGAATACGGCAGAGCGATGAAGAAAACAACTGAAGATGCACTGGCACGCCTTGCCAAGACAATCGATACACACGGAACGTGGGTTAGTGCTGTTGATTATATAAAAAGAGCGCATCCTCGAGCAAATGAGCTGCTTGCAACTTACAAGAGGGAAATGGAGCGTGCTCGAAGATTTGTGCGAGACAAAGCGCTTGCGAGTATCCCTGAAGGTGAGGAACTAGAAGTCATAACTACTCCAACCTTTCTCAGACCGATATTACCGTATGCGGCATATATGAGACCGGCGCCCTTTGAGAAACAACAAAAGGGATATTTCTTTGTCACGCCGGTTGATGAGATGACATCGATTGACGAGCAAGAAGAAATATTGCGCGGACATTCCGTGTACGGCATTCCGGTTACCGCATTACATGAAGGTTATCCAGGTCACCATTTGCAATTGGTACACGCTAATCGTTTACAGAACAAGCTACGGCCCCTACTACGCACGTCGGTTTTCGTTGAAGGCTGGGCATTGTACTGCGAGGAGATGATGTATGATAGGGGCTTCTACTCAGACCCCCGTTCTCGGCTACTGCAGCTGAAAGATCAGTTGTGGCGAGCTTGCCGCGTGATAATAGATGTAGAATTGCACACAAGGAAGATGAATTATGACCAGGCAGTCAACCTTCTGGTCAATGACGCAAAAGTACAGAAAGTACATGCCAAAAAAGAGGTGACCCGTTATACCTTCACACCGACTCAGCCTATGAGTTATCTGATAGGAAAAAGGCAAATTCTCGAATTAAGAAAAGATTACCAAAAAAAACTGGGAGATGAATTCCAGCTAAGGGATTTTCACAACAGGCTACTCAGTTTCGGTTCGATACCGATATGCTTGATTCGGAAACAATTGGGTCTATGAGTACTGTTCGTACAGATCGCAGCGTAAATTAAGTCACATAACCTCTCGATCTCGAAGTGTTTGGACTCAAACAATCGCGCCTCCTCTTTCATGGTGACACAGTCTTCTTCAGCACGACACAAGCTCGTCCCAACACTCGTAAACGGAATCGCGATGAGCAGCAAAAGCAAACAAAACCTGCCTGTAAAATACAAACAGTCTTATACATGGAAAAAGCTCTTCACATTCTGTAGCAACTGACGAAAGAATTCCACTGCTGCTGGGTCTTCTGCACCTGGACTCCATAAGAATTTGGCATATCCGGCCTGCGCGAGCACATAGTAACCCAGCGCGAACTGGCCGATTGCGATGTAGCCCGTGGCGAACTGCCCGATTCCAAATAGACCAGTGATGGCAAATTGGCCAAGACCCGTTAGTCCTAAAATGAACTGCCCAAAGCCGAATAGAATGCCAATACCAAACTGAGCAAAGGTTACCAACCCAATACCGAATTGACCGATCGCAATGATACCTTTTGCCACGCGGATTCTATTTTGTGCGTCACGGCCGAACGCGATATGCACCAGTGGATAGCCATAGAATGTTTGTTTGGACTTCCATTCAAATCCGGAACCCTTCCACTTTTTTCTCGCTGGAAAAGGAGCACCACAATGAGGACAATTCTTTGCCTCAGTACTAATCTCTTTCTGGCATTCCCGGCATTGGATGAGCGTCATGCGATTTCCTTACTACAGAGTTATACTACTAATCAACACCATGTCAACGCTCAAGCTCCTTTCTGAAATGATATGCAAGCCTTTCGTAGCCGCACTTTTCCCAAAAACCGAACGTTTCTTCACGATGCAAGTCTGAACACAACTCGATACCCTTCACCGATTCCTCTTTCATAATTGTGTTTTCAGCGTGCCTCACCAATTCGCAACCGATGCCCTGGCCACGATGCGATTTCTCAACTATCAAATCTTCGATAATTGCGACCCGGCCCTGATAAAATAATGCCCAACGAATAGAGACGGTAATGAAACCAAGTATCGTCCCTTCGCCTTCGTAGCCAAGAATAAAATACGCTGGGTCTTCGATATACATGCAGATGACAGCCCTCATTTTATCAGCGGCAATCTGCTTTCTGGGCCATAACTGATTAGCCAAAACAATCACTCGGTCAATATCGCTATGCGTGATTTTCCTGATCATACAAACATTTTGGTGTATTATATTTCATCACCCAGTTACTTTCCTAACACATAAAATGCTACATAGTGTAGTATGTATGAAACAATGCAACAGAGATCCTCCCGGGCTATGTGTTCCCGGGAAGTTTACACCTTATCACGGAACTGGTAATAGAGGGAGATGAGCAGTTGGATGATCTTCTTCAGTTGAGGATCCTTCCGCACAAACTCATCCTGTATGTAAATCAAGGCCGTGGATACGATCACCTTGTCCTTGAATGACTCTATTGAATTCAAAATGCCTTTTTCACTCATTCTCACGAGATTATCAAGACTTGATATAATGAGCCGGAATTGCTCTTCATATTTGCCAGAATCGATCTTCTTGGCTCGGGCATCTCTTACCGTCTTCAGTGAATCCTCGATGGCATTCTTAAAGCTTTTGTACTCCTTAGTTATGGTGCCCAAATCTCGCTCTGACACTTTGAATGGTTCCCACTCAACATTCAGCACCAAATGTCTCTGACACTGCCCGTAGGTCGTACCCAACGCGATTATCTGATCCTGTAACTCTTTTGAAAGACTTTCCTTTATCGGCCCTTGTAACCATTTGAATAACATGGCAATGTGTACATGTTCCATTATGTTTTCCAACGATGGTTTCTTCTCAGCCCTCAATGCAGCTTCCAAGCGTTCGAGATGTGCATTCTGCATCTCTGTGCCTTCATCAATTTTGTTCTTCAGGTATTCGTAGAGTTGATTTGCCCTGAAAGCCTGGGCCGCATCTGTGAATCCGGTATAAGTACGATCGACGAACGCACGGATCAACTTTGGTTCAAATCTGAGTTTTTTTGGGACACGTGCAGTCGAAAGCATAAGTCTGAAATAAGCGATGAAATTTTCAATATCTCGTTCCATTATGTGTGTCTCAGTCATCTTTCTTGTCTTGTCGTACAGTATGTCAACCATATCCTTCGCGGTTGTCTCTTTCAGGACAAAATCAAATATTTTCTCTAGATGCTCTAAGAAAGTTCCCATGCAATCATTCTATACAAAATATTGAAAAAGGCAAGCGAAATTAGAGATGGGAGACAGCAGATATCGAACATAGGATAGCTCCGCCATTTCATCAAAACTGAAGAGCAATCCGTCACTAGCGCATGGGTCGAGTCCAAAAACTATTCAACACCGACAAGTGCTTTTATGTATTGCAGGCGTTCGTAAAGTTCGGGACGATCGCTCTCCTGCTGACTGAGTTTACCCCGGAACTGCGCAATGGACTCAAACCGATGCTTCTTCATCCAGAGTTCCAAATTGGCGATAATGTTTGCCAAGTGTCCGATGCCATGCATATACAGTGTAGAACATACCTGAACCGCCGAAGCGCCGGCAAGCAATTGCTTTATGACACCACTCGCATCGTGAACGCCAGTGGTCGCCGCAAGGTCACACTTAATGCGGCCTGCGAGCAGGGATATCCACCGTAATGACAAACTTATTTCTTCGGGCGTACTGAACCGGTACCCAGGCACCAGATTCAACTTATCCGTATTGACATCAATCTGATAGAAGCGATTAAACAACACCAGTGCCGAAGCACCTCTATTGCATAACTCCTGCGCGACACTCGCCATCGAGGTGAAATAAGGACCAATCTTTACCGCAACTGGGACCTTCACGCTATTTTTCACACCTTCAAGAATCTTGTAGTGCAGGTCCTCAATGTCATTGCTCGAGTGACGCGGGTCGCTCGGGAGTACCGATATGTTCAACTCTATCGCATCAGCACCAGCAGCCTCGATTCTCTTTGCATAATCGGTCCACCACTGAGGCGTGATGCAGTTGAGACTGGCAATTACAGGAACTGAAACAGACTTCTTTGCCGTCTCCACGAGATTCAGGTAGTCCCGCGCCCCGGTCTCAATGCCGATCCTTCTCACATAATCATACGCCTCAGCATGTCCTGCGAGCCAGACATGTTTTTCTATCTCTTTCGTCTCGGCCTCGATTTGTTCCTCAAACAAGGACTTGAGCACCACCGCGCCAGCGCCGGCATCCGCGCAGCGCTGTACGCCCTCTGTAGAGTTTACCAGGCTGCAACTTGCCACAATCAACGGATTTCGTAGTTTGAGTCCCATATAGCTAGCAGCCAAATCAGCCATTGTTGCCTCCTTGTCTAAGACTGCACAATCACCTGCTTTATTATATGTCAAAATCGCCGAGTATCAATATTCAAGAACATCCGGCGCATTCATTCTTTCCGAAGTTTCCTCAACATCTCAACTGCGTTTGTGTTATTAGGATTCAATTCCAATGATTGCTCGTAACACTGCACTGCCAATTCTACTTGACGTGCTTTCAAGTAGGCTTCACCGAGGCTATCGAATGCATTCCATGAACCAGGGAACAATGCTACACTAATTTGGAATAGTGCAATAGCTTCGATCATTCGATTCGCGTCCAATAATTGATGTCCCCTCTGATTCAATAATAGCTCATCTACGTCGACGTAATCACTGTGCTTTTCCCTTAACCTAACACATGTAGCAAGTGCCGCTTCCAAGCCCTCATGCAATAATGTTTCTATCAGCGTATCTGAAATATTAAGGCTATTGTCTTTCAGATATTCTATCAAATCTATCTTCAACCAATAAATACCGTTCCCGTGGCTGAGGACAAACAAATACCTACCATCTGGCGATACGCTCGCACCGGTGGCGCTACGGCCGTTGATATGATCACCCATGCTCCTTGCTCTGGTCCATGAGCCATCCGCTTCGCGGTAGGTAATATAAAGACCTGCATCCGCCGTATTCGATATATCCACCCGGTAGACTATTAGGAAATTCACGTCCGGCGCTGCACAGACAACGTGTTCCTCAGCGCCGGTATTAACCGACTCACCCAAATTCAAAGGCTCTGTAAACGTACCGTTGATGATTCGTGTCTGATAGAGATCAAAGCCGCCACTTCCTCCAGGACGATCCGAACTAAAAAACATCGACCCATCTCTATTCAACACCGCACCGGTTTCATTACTCGTGGTATTGATAGGATAATCAACTCTATAGGGCTCGGCCCAACCACCATTGCTCCTCGTCGCGTACCAAATATCACTATCCTCTGGTGCGCCTCTACTATCGACTGGCCGCTTGGAAACGAAAAAAATCCTACTACCGTCGGCCGCATAATGTGTGAGCTGATCACAGTAATCACTTGAAAAAGAGGCTATTTGCGGCTCGGTCCATGTACTATCCCGTTGTTGCATAAACCAAATCGAACAACTTCGGCCGGGAACAACTGGCAGCGTTTGGTTTGTGAAGAATAGCTCTGTACCGTCGGGCGAAAAATAAACACTGGATTTCAAATGAAAACCGCGATCACTCCATACGGAGAACAACGCCGGTACAAAGGGTTCAGGCTTATTCCCCGGCGGTTGCTGTCCCAAGTACTCACCACGCAGGTTTGTAAGCTCGGCGTCCGCACTGCGTGACCACACAACATTCATAACCGATAGATAAAACACACAAAGCAGCAATCTCATATCAGATTTGTTCACCATCACACAGCGATCGTATTGTCATGCTCCGAACACAAAACATGAAAAATATCAAACGCCTTTAGTGTATTAAGTGCAGCACCTCCCAAGTATTCCAAAGCCCAAACAATCTTCAAATCACCCCCCTCCATCCGAAATATTGATAATGAACGCGGCTATACGTACTCATGCACAACATTCATCATACACTGTAGCTAAAACACTTGGATTGTCAAGGCGCAGCACATGCGTAACAAGTGTGGTGATAATATTACAGACTCAGTAAATGTAGCGATTTTACGCCTTTACTTTTGTCTAAATCGCTGTATAATCTAATGCTATGCGAACCGCGCACAAGACCGCCTACTACATATTATGTACTATACTTCTCTTGTCCTTACCGAGAATGGGACACGCTCAGGACATCAGCCAAAAAGACAGTATCTTTATTGGCTACAATATCGAAGTCGGCAAGAGGCTTTTCTACACATCGAAAGGAAAATTGGAATACAGCGAGGGAACCCTCGAGTCCAAAGAAAGGCTTGAAGTAATGATTCTGAAACAAAATCCGGACGGAAGTCACCTTTTGTTGCTTCGCATTAGTTCATTAATTGAAAATATTGACAAGAAAGGAAAACGAGAATCCCTTCAAGCAAGGTCCGACCAAGCTTTTTGCAGCTTACGTTCCAATGGTCGATTTACGCGCAACTGGGCTTTGGATAACCTCGCCCAATATGACCTATTCCTACCTAATCTCTTCCCGCCACTCCCAGAAGGATTTTCAGAAGACATCTTCACGTGGGAGTTCACGGATCGCCTATTCGGTGACAAAGACCAATATAGTGCCGAAAAACCGAACCCAGAAGAACGGTCGTGGATTATCCATGTGACCCACCACACCCTGCTCGATGAAGTGTATTTGATGAACCAAAAGGCTGACATCTATTTCGACATCATCAAGGGTCTGCCGATCTACAAAAAGGACGAAGGTATCCGCGGGCATGGTCGCTACGCTGGCACAAGCTCTGCTACTGTATTTCTCGATTCCATTACTGACCTTGACACTCTGTGGGCGCAACAGTACGCGCGTGAGTTAACTATCTTCTTGTCAACCGATTCGACGTATAACCATATCTTGCATCAAGCAGAGATTAATCCGGAACGATTGATTCCTATGCGCAAGGATGCAGAAAATCTTCTATCGAGTGTAAATGCAAGAATCACGATACCGGAAATCAAGACGCCACTGAACAATATGATTAACCAACTTCCCAAGGACTTCGAACAAATAACCGAACAAATACATAAAATGGCGAAGTATGTGAACAAACCATCGCCCAACTGGAAAGCCGGTGATTTCAACGGACAGCGCCACTCACTGGACGATTATCGCGGCAAGGTAATACTGCTCGACTTTTGGTACCGTGCTTGCCCATGGTGCATACGAGCAATGCCCATGATAAAACAAGTCGCCGAATACTTCAAAGAAAGGCCTGTCGTTGTCCTGGGTGTGAATACCGACAAGAACCGCGAGGATGCGCTCTTTGTTATTCAGAAAACTAACCCGAATTACGTCAACCTCAGCGGGAGAGATTTAACGAAAAAATACGGGGTAGCAAATTACCCTACATTTATCATCATCGATCGAAACGGTTTCGTCCGACAAATACGTATTGGGTACGAACCGAAACTATTCGACGCGCTGGTCGAAATGATCGAAGCCTTGCTATAGCTACTTCACCTATCCACTTGCTAGAATCCTAAATCTTGTTCATGGATGTTTCACAGTTTTGTGATTCTGTACGCAGATCCTTTTGACTAATGTTTTTCTTAAGACCCAAGCATTTCCACTGAACGTCTTGGATTAATAAGCCGTCTTCCATTTTCGTTCGGATCGGCGCCGTCTTTAATTAATCTAATCACTTCATCGGGTGTCAGCGAAGGTTTTACTGCAAGCAATTTTGTGGCTAGGTTAGCCGCAATCGGCGATGAAGCAGATGTTCCAGACGCGGGCAATTTCTCGCCGCCCGGGATACTGCTCTCGACTTCAAATCCGTTTGCATACACATCAACAGTTGCCCCGAAACTGGTAAATGACGTCTCATCTCCGGCCTGGTCTACGGCACCCACGACCAAGAGATTCGGCAGATCAAAGGCATTCGGATAATGGTCCTCGAATGCGATATCATCATTCTCGTTTCCGGCACTAGTGACAAAGAGAATCTCAGGTGCATTTTTCATGGCATCGAAGAGGGCATTCCTCTCAATGTCAAACATCTCGCGCGCCAGTTTCGCACGTTCTTCTGAGTCCGCTCCGATCGCGTTGACTTCTAGATTACTCTCCCTTGATCTCAGTGTTCCTGTCCAACTCATATTCACGACGCGTACATTGTTTGTCTTGAAATAATCTATTATTTCTTGACACATCTTCGCCCTCTTCTTCGCCTTTTCAATCGTTTCGGGACCTGGAATCATGTGACAATCGTCGGTTAGGCGTGCCACGAGGATGCGGGCGTATGGATTGTCCTCAACTACAAGACCGGCAGTGTATGTTCCATGAATATACAAGGCAAACTCCACAACCTCTTCAATCAACGGTTTGACGTCTTCGGGGTTCATTTCTGCTAAACGTTGCTTGAGTGCTGCTGCTTCTTTCGTGTCCATCGCCGCCTGTATGTCATTGAGCGCCTTGACCATTTCTTTCATCTCAGGAAGCCTCTCTGGGTGTGCAATGGGATAAATTATCTCGGCTGTCTTATCCATGTCCAAGGTATAAGCGACACCGTGCACATCGTCAATGTAACCATTACCATCATCATCCTTGCCATTGATTCTTTCTTGCGTGTTTACGAAAAGACGATCGGGAAAGACATCAATATCAACACCCGTATCCCAGACTGCGACGATAACCGGTGTAAGGTTTGGCACACCAAAAAGATTTACACTGCGCTCTTCCCAGATGTCCACTTTTACAACACTACTAGCCGTGATGTGCGCATCGAACACCTCAAGAATTTGTTCCTTGAGCGGTAATACCATTTCAATTAGATAACGGGCATTTATCAGCTCGAAGGCAATCTCATTGCTTATTTGGTGACTCTGCTCGACGCCTGGCTCGTACTGACTCTGTATCATGCCCAAGAGGATATTCCGGCTAAACATGTCCAAATCGCCCTTCATCGCCTCGATTCTATCCTGAACTACTTCCCAAGAAAGCGCCCCGACCGCATCGGTTAGGTACTGTACAAAACTCCGTTGATCTGCGGTTTTTGTTTCTACGTCAATCCGAGCTCTGATTATTGATTCTTCAATGAGATTCGTAGTTAATTTGTCAGTAGGTTTATCCTCGAGCTCACGTATCAGGACGACTCCTTCGAGTGCCGCATCGTAGTTACCGGCAAGCATGTCCAGATTGACGAACACTCCATAGAAATCTTTCAGTGTCGTCTTATCTGTTATTTCATAGGTCTCCAGGTCTTTTTCGATGTTCGCACGAACCTCGGCCGCAAAAGGTCCAAACACATTTTCATCTGTTATCAATTCAGTCAGCGTACCCGATACCTTGTAGGTATGACGTGGTAGGTCATCGATCTTCTCTATTTTCTTCTTTTCTTGTTGCTGCCCATGGACATCCACTGGCAGCAGCACGCATGCAACGCAAGAAAAGAAAATCACAAGTTTCTTCATTTTGCTCCTTTTGCTTAAGATTCCTTTAGCAACTCGACCGAACGTTTCGGGTTCATGACCGGTAGTCCTTCGGCATTGGGCTCAGCACCATCTTTGATCAAGGTAATCACCTCTGAAGGGACGAGCGCGGGATCAAGTGCAAACAGCTTTGCTGCCAGGTTGGTTGCGTTCGGTGAGGAAGCAGACGTACCGGATGCCGTAAGGCGGTCGCCACCAGGCAGATAACTCTCTACCTCATAGCCATTTGCATAAATATCAACGGTCGCGCCAAAACTGGTGAACGAAGTAACATCGCCCGCCTTGTCCACGGCACCGACCACCAGTAGATTAGGCAAGTCAAAGGCCGCGGGATAGTAATCCTCAAAGGCAACATCATCATTATCATTCCCTGCCGCGTTTACGAACAGGATCTCGGGAGCCTCCTTCATCGCCTCAAATAATGCATCTTTCTCGATGTCGAACATTTCCCGGGCGAGGCGGGCACGTTCTTCAGCACTCTCACCAATACCATTGGCCTCGAGATCTCGCTCCGTACCCCGCACGGTTCCGCCCCAACTCATATTGACGACTCGCACGCCGTGTGCTTGCATATATTCAATCGTTTCCTTATAAGCTCGAGCCATTCTTCGCGAGAGCTCGATTGTCGGCGCCATCGGGATAGTGTGATAATCAACGGTGAACCGGATCGTCATTATACGGGCATAAGGGTTGTCCTGTACGGCAATACCGCACACATGCGTGCCGTGCCCATATAAAGCAACGCGCATCAAATCCTCGAACATGTTTTTTACTTCTTCTGGCTCCATTTCCGAAAATCTCTTTTTCAGAGCAGTCGCCTCAGGACTCTCAACCGCGCTCTGGATATCGAAGAACCCCTTAACAAAATTCTTCAACTCAGGCAAGCGTTCTTCTGCATCTCCGAGCGGATACAGAATCTCAGGGGTTTTTTCCTCTTCCAGGTCGTAAGCAATACCATGCATATCATCAACGAATCCATTCAGATCATCATCCTTGCCATTGATTTCTTCCCTCGGATTAACAAAGAGCTGGTTCGGATACACATCAATATCAACACCCGTATCCCAAATAGCTATCAATACGGGGCGTAAACCATGCTCTTCAGTCAGTGCAACATTGCGTTCTTGCCAGATGTCTTCCTTCTCAAATCGGTTTGCGGCGATGTATTTCTCAAGCACGAAGATGATCTGTTCCTTCAAGGGAAGTTGGAAATCATGGATGTAGCGCAGCGAGATCAAGCGCGCGGCAATGTCATTACTGATGTGCCCGGTTTTTTCGACCACGGGATCAAACTGGCTCTGTACAATGCCTAACATGAAATTCTCGCTGAAAATATCCATCTGGCCCTTCAATTCCTCAATTCTCTCTTGAACAATCTCCCAAGGTAGGCTATCAACCGCCTGCGACAAATAACGTACAAAGAGTTCTCTGTCGAGAACCCCATCTGGACCGGCTGCAAGATATGTTCTAATCACTGCCTCGGTAACTAAGCCACTTGTGAGCCGGCTTGCGACCTTATCGTGCAGTTCCCGAATCTTGTAAAGCCGCGTGAGTCCTGCCTCGTAATCGCCATCCATCAAATCGGTTGCCATGAGCGTACCGAGAAATCTGCGCAGGGTTGTTTTGTCTTGTATGTCATATGTTTCAAGGTCTCTTTCGATATCAGCACGCACCAGAGCAGTGAATGATCTGAAGGCTTTTGTGTCAGTAAAAAGCTCACTCGCGGTTCCCGTTACCTCGTATGTATAACGAGGCAGATCGTCAATATTCTCTATCTTTACCTTTGTCGTTTCCTGTGCATGGGCTAATACGGCTACCAGCACCAATACCCACACACAGACCAGCATAGATGTCCATTTCACTTTAACTCCTTTCATAACGGCCTACATTCATCTCAGACAATCCATTTGGAAGCCTGAGTTGTCGCGAAATCTTCAAAAATTATCATGTGTATATTGATAATACGTATCAAGGGTGATTAAAGTTTCACCCGACAGATAAGAATGCGATGTTTCAGGGAATTATTTAAGTATGATGTGAATTTTGACTATGAAATGTGTGACACCCCGAGCTATTTGAACCTTAGATCTTGCTGCTCCCCATTCTTTACGGCTTTAATGCAATCGGGCTCATTGTAGGTTGGCGAATTAACCCTTTTAGAGACTGCATAAGCTTCCATCTTTTGTGAGTCGTAAGGTGCAAGGAGCGGCATCAAAACATTGGGGTCCTGGATCTCCTTGTTCAACCAAACGCTCCTTTTTTCCGGGGCGACGATCACTGGCATGCGGTTATGAATGGGCATCATTATTTCGTTCGGGCTAGTGGTAATAATCGTACACGTCCGCAAGACCGTTCCGTCTTCTGACTTCCAGTTTTCATAGAGCCCGGCAAAACCAAATGGTCGTTCTGCAAGTAAGTGAACGTACATGGGGATCTTTCTCTTGCCATCGGCCAGCTTTTGCCACTCGTAAAAACCATCAGCGACCACCAGACAACGCTGTTTCTTAAAGGCCCTAGCAAAACTCCGCTTCTGAGCAACCGTTTCCGCGCGGGCATTGATCATCTTGTAGCCAATTGACGGATCCTTGGCCCAGAAGGGAACGAGGCCCCAGCGGAATTTCGCTAATCGATTCCCGCCGTTTCCCACGACGCATGCAACATCTTGACCAGGCGTGATGTTGTAACTCGGTTCAAATGCCCACTGTATCTCATATATGTCAAATTCGTCTTCGATTATTGTGATTGTACTCTTGCGCACAAATCTTCCACACATATTACATTCCTTGTGTTATGATAATATTAAATCGGCAGGTTGTCAAGCCGCCCTAGCTTCAGTGCAAAAACAAATGCCCGGCAAGGAATAATGCTCCACCGGGTATTTCATAAGGCTTCACGGATAGAACCAAACCGTAATTACTTCAAGTATATCAACTTCTTGCTCAGTGTTCGTTCTGGTGTCTGTACCCTCAAGAAGTACACGCCCTCAGCAACGGGTAAACCATCATCATTTCGGCGATCCCAGGAGAGAATCTGTTCACCCGCTGAAACACAGGGTGAGTCCTTCGGCTATCCAATCCATGGTTATGATCAACTTGTTATCAGTGGATATTTCGTCGAAGCCGCGCACAATAGATTTTGTCGGAATTATGTGAGCAATGCCCCAAAGTGTAATAATGACGGAACCAACGTACAAAAGAACCACGTTAACCATATGGTCCTCCCTTATTCATACAGAGTTAAGCTCAGCCCTTCTGACTCAAGATTTCATTGAGTACCGTCAACGTCCGATCGATATCTTCAGCATCAATTCCATAGTGCGTGACAAGGCGGAATCGTCTCGGTCCGGTAGATAATGCCTTAATACCTTCGCGCTCAAGCCTGTTCCTCAGTTGCTCAGCAGTAATGTGTTCAGTTTCAATGTCAAAGTAGATTATGTTGGTTCTTACGGTAGATACGTCAATCGATAACCCAGAAATGTTTGCAATACCTTCTGCCAAGCGCCGGGCGTTTTCATGGTCTTCAGCAAGTCGTGTGATCATCTTGTCCAAGGCTATAATCCCTGGTGCTGCGATTATTCCTGCCTGACGCATACCTCCACCCAAAAGTTTTCGGTTTCTTCGGGCCTCCGCGATGAAATCACGGGTACCGCATACTACCGAACCGACCGGGGTAGACAAACCTTTGGATAGACAGAAAGATAGTGAATCGACATGACGTGAGAACTCTTTCAAGTCCACGCCCAGTGCCACTACCGCGTTGAATATTCGGGCACCATCAAGGTGTACCCGTAGCCCGCGCTCACGCGCAAGTACTGCAACACTGGCCATGTACTCCGAAGACAACGGTGTGCCAAAACAACGGTTGTGAGTATTCTCGAGACAAATCAGCTTGGTATGTGGCCAATGATCATTGTCGCCTCTTATCGCCGATTCGATATCTTTCAAATACATCGTGCCATCGGGTTGATTGGGGATCGTATGGGGATGAATACCACCCACCGTCGCCATGCTGCCGCATTCGTTGAGAAACATGTGCGATTTATCGCCCAGTATCACCTCCTCACCGCGCCCGCAATGAGTGAGTACACACACAAGATTGCCCATCGTTCCGCTGCTCACCAGAAGAGCCGCCTCCTTACCCGTCAACTCGGCGGCAGTTTTCTGTAGTCGGTTCACCGTAGGATCCTCACGAAATACATCATCGCCCAATTCAGCGCCGGCCATCGCTTCACGCATCTCATCGCTCGGCAATGTCACGGTGTCACTACGTAAGTCTATGATTTTCATCGCTAACCTCCAGATGGCATCTCCTATGCCCAAAACATTTCTTTACTTTAGACTGAATACCGTACGTGTCAAGGCCACTACTGCTGTGGTAATGCTCTCAGCCTTCTTCCTCGATCCGAAACACCACCTTTGCCGCAGGATCCGGGCATTGCCACTCTTCTAGAAGGTCCAGGATACCCTCCCCTGGTTGGTTCTTGACTATCGCCCCGGAGATAGGTTGAAGCATGCTGCCCAAGGCAAAGATGCAGATTTTCTCGTCTGGAGGAATTTCCAAACAAGCGTTCCTAACATAGAACGTAACACCTTCCTTCATGCGACTACAAGGTCCCTCGACCTTCACAACACTGATCTTTAGATTTTTGAAAGTCATAAACCTCCGGTTCAACTAAATCGCTATATTATGCAATCATCAATGCGAGTAGTAAGCACCATTCTACTCGTCCATTCCCTGTTGCGCTAACCACGGGGCGACGCCAATCTCTCGCATTCTCGTCAGGCGTTTCACTGCTTCTGAGTGATGGTCGTACTCATCTCCCCAGTCTTTCAAGACAGAACAGGGGAATTCCGGGCACTCTGCGCAGAATTCGAGTTTACGTGCGTACACACAACACTCGAGGATTCTGCAATCCGGCGACCAGTGCTGTCCGCGTCGGTCAGAGCGACAGCCATCGCACCGTATCTTTTCCAAATCCACACTCTTTTTCGCCCAGTAGTCTAGCTCTTCCTTTGTTCTGAGACGAATCGGACAGCTATGGCAATCCAAACCACACGGTGTTAGATACCAGCGCCGCACGTTCGTGTTCGCCATATCATGTCAACCAAATAAGGTTGTCTCCATTAAAGTAATCTAGTTACCTAATGTACAACCATTGTTCCACTGTAGCACTCTTTTTCGAATACTTATCATTCACCGTCGTTATAACCTTGTACTTCCCCGTCTCAAGACCAGTAAAGGTGTATGTGAAGGTTAGTGCTATCTCCGTATTGTAATTCCAGGAATCGAAATCAAGATTGGCAAAATCACTCTGGCCACCGAGGACATTACCCTCATCATCCTCAAGTGAAAAGTCTGCCTTGAACCCGAATTCGTGATAGCCTTCTGCGTCTTTCTTGAATGCATAACCTATTGGTTCAAGGTAAAGATACAGCGGCTCTCCTGGTGCAAAACTATTCCCATCTTTGGGGTCATAAATACCATAAGAATTGTCTTCGCCTCTGACAAATCTCACATTGCGCAGCAAGAGAGGTGTTTTCTCCCAAAAATTCTCCATTAGGTGGTGTAGTTCCGCGTGGGCCTCGAAATATTCGTGTTTGGCGAAATTGATCTTGAATTGAGAAAACGTTTCGTCAAAAGGCTCACCTATACCCTCTTCAGCGTTCCCCGCATATAACAAAGACACAGCCATACATCCGATCAACATGTACTTCATGTTTCCTCCATTGTTAAGCTACCCAATATCGTGAGGCAACTTCATCACTCCTCGGACTCAAAAATCTTTCGCCTCATTTGTTCATAATCAATACCCTTGACTGTTTCCCAAAACCACATTGCTGCCTCTTCGCGGCATTTCCTTAAGGCCTCGGCATTGGCTATGAAATACAAATGATGAAGGCGACTGACTATTTCCGAAGGCATCTCATAATAGATATATGTTGTAAAGAATCTATGATGCCACGGACAATGCTTGATCCGTAGCAGTTCAACCAAGGGTCGATATGTGTAACTCAAATAATAACTTAGGGCTTCGATATCATTACCTCGATTCAACTCTTTGAGCACAAGCACCTGAAAAAGTTCGAAATTCGTTTTCAGTGTATCCAAACGCGCTTTAATTCGCTGGAAATAGTCTGCCCGGTCAATCGGATCATCCTTTACGATACCGATCTTATCAAAATGCACAAGCGGTCTGCCGTGGATGTGGTATTGCAGGAATTTATCCTGGCTCGATTTCTTCATCACGGCGATATCCAAGAACAAAAATGGACTAGCATTCTTCAAGCGCCAGAATGCCTGCGAATGTCCATGCCAGGTTGGTTCAGGGAGGCGGAATTTTAGTTCAATCTCGGAAATCGTACCCAGTGTCTGCTCCATTATAACGAAGGTGTCCTCGACGTGTTCATCATCGCATACGACATATAAATCGATGTCAGACCATTCATCCACTCGATTGAAGCTTGCCGCGCCACCCTCCCACACGGCATGAATGGAATCCAGTGGCTTGAGTGCTTGGACCAAAGTAGCAACGATATCGCTTCGCTCAACCTCTGTTTTCTTCATACTCAAAGTCCTTTCCTAACATCACAGCAATTGTACATACGGATTATCCATTCTTTCCTTGCCGATTGTCGTTGAATCTCCATGCCCGGGGTAGACCACGGTTTCTGTCGGCAATTGCATCAATTTTCTTAAAGACAATTTCATATCTTCCTCCGAACCCCTAGCCAAATCGGTCCGACCGTGGGAACCTGACGACAACGTATCTCCCGTGAAGACCATTCTTTCATCTGCCGAATAGAGAGAAATGCCACCGGCCGTGTGTCCGGGCGTATGAATTACCTTCAGCTCGGTCTGTCCAAAACTGATTCTGTCCCCATCACTCAATACCTTATCTGCAGGCGGCGATATTTCGGCCTCCCAGACGACCACACCACAGCCGGATATAGTCCTCGCTTTTTCTCCGTCAATATCGAGTCGTACCATTTCTTGCTTACCACAAATCGGGCATCGATGGGGCACCTTGAAAGCCGGTGATTCTTCAGCACCGAGCCATGGATTTGTCAAGAGCGGTGCGTCACGCTCATGAATCAGAATATCTGCGCCAGTGATCTGTTTGAGTTTCTTATTCCCTGCCGTATGGTCTGGATGCCCGTGGGTGCAAACAATGAATTCAAGATTTAATTTCAACTGCTCGATTGTACCGATGATGCGATTCTCTTCACCTTCCTTTGTGCCTGGGTCAATTACAATTGCCTCCTGAGTACCTTCGCAGGCCAAAACATAGCAGTTGGTCGGCAAGTAACCAACCGGCAAACATCTCAGAAGTATGCTCATATTCTAATCAGTCTGTCTGCTGCGCCTATCACGTTGTAGTATACACGAGAACCTTACGATTGTCAATTGAGCTTACGACACATGACCAACATAGCACGCAATTGCACCTCAAGGCACGAGAAAAGCAAAAAGGGGACGGCAAAGTCGTCCCCTTTTTGCTCGTCTTCTAGGTCAGTGTCTCCTAATCTTCAAAAAGTTTCATGTATTCACCGTATCCTTCACTTTCGAGGTCTTCCTTAGCGATGAAACGCAGGCTCGCAGAATTTATGCAGTAACGAAGCCCGGTCGGCGCCGGTCCATCGTCGAATACGTGACCGAGATGCGAATCCCCGCTTTTGCTCCGTACCTCAGTGCGTATCATTCCATGACTGGAATCAGCTTTTTCTACTACGTTTGCAGCCTCAAGGGGTTGGATGAAACTAGGCCAGCCCGTGCCTGAATCAAATTTATCTCTTGAACTGAATAGTGGCTCACCAGAGACAACATCAACGTAAATACCTTCCCTCTTGTTATTCCAGTATTCGTTCTGAAACGGCGGCTCGGTTCCACACTGCTGTGTCACCTCGTATTGCATGGGTGTTAGATTCTGGCGTATTTCCTGTTCCGATGGCTTTTCATACGATTGTCTATTTTCCGCTGGCTCCCTTTCTCTATCATCACCCCAAATCTGTTTCAGATACTGCTCCCGACCGGAATGGAACTTATAGTTCTTGTAGCGAACTGGACTCTTCTTGTAAAAATCTTTGTGATAATCCTCGGCTTCATAAAATTCAGTGAATTTTCTGATTTCGGTAACAACCGGCTTATCGTATTTTCCTGATCTATCTAATGCAACCTTCGATTCTTCTGCTAGCCGCTTTTGCTCGTCGTCGTGATAAAGAATCGCCGTCTTGTATTGAGAACCACGATCAACGAATTGTCCACCCTCATCTGTCGGGTCTATCTGCGTCCAGAAAACATCCAGCAATCTCTGGTAGCTGATTTTCGAAGGATCATATCTGATTTGCACTACTTCCAAATGCCCGGTAGCGCCACTCGAAACCTGCTCGTAAGTAGGATTTTCTGTCCGGCCTCCTGCATATCCCGGTACAACGTCGATGACACCTTCTAAATTCTCAAAGGGCGGTTCCATACACCAGAAACAGCCGCCTGCGAAAGTCGCTTTTTTAAATTCGGCATCACTTTTCATCTCAACGCTCCCTTTCTCTTTACCTCCGCCTTCACTATTACACATACTAAACGCAAACATCGAAATCACCAGCCCGATCAATGACCATTTCATCTGTTCAACCTCCTTTCCACATATTAGACACGCATTTTCACCATTTAGTTCACAATCAATATCGGGAATAAACAGGTTTTAAAGGAGAGATTAATCTGAGATTATCTTACCTTGACCAATTTGACAGGGCCCATTCCCAGCGCCTTGAGGAAATATACACCAGGCGGTAATTCCCCACCTGAATCATCGCAACCATCCCACCTTACTGATGACTGATAACCGATGACAGATATCTGCTGAGAAAGGTCGGTGACCAGGCGACCTGTTATGTCGTATACCTTAAGTTCGCATTTCTGTCTGTTATCTGCCACCTGATATTGAATATCAGTTGAGCTCTTGAATGGATTCGGCCTTGCTTCAATTCGAAATCCGCTGTCGTATCCAGTTTCATCCGCAGCAATTCCTACCTGACTGACATCGTAGATGTATATCGAATCGCGATTGAAACACGAAACCCACAGTCGTTCGATTACTGAATCATATGCCAGTCCAGCAGGATAAGTAGCCGGCTCTGCTGCCCACTGATCGATCCAATTGTTTGTAAAGGAGTCCCACAAATTAACGAAATTCGAACCATAGTTGCCGTCGCTTGTCCATAATTGCGGCGCATTCCTACCAACAGCTGTCAATCCAAAGGGTCTCACATTTGGTGATGAATATGTCGCCTCGATAGAATCTATTTCCAAACCGGTACTAGTATCGATTACCGAAATCATCGGTTCATTACCCCTGACTGCGTAAAGATACGTACCGTGCCATGCAAGGTCGAAAGGATGAATAGTGGGTGCTGCGAAACTCTTATCAATGCTCATCGTCGCAACGTCCAACCTGTAAATCATACCAGCAACAAATGCAGAATGCCAAAGGTATTGACCATCCCAGGCTAAACCACATGGATAGTTGGCGATGCCATCATAGGCATTTATCACGGTACCGCTATCCGGATCGAGTTTGTAGATCTTAGGGCCGTACGTACTGCTATCATCACCGCTGTTTGCTACCCACAAAAATTGGCCGTCGTAAGCCAGGCCACGCACATCCTTATCTGGCGCTTCGAAGGCACCGACTAAGGGCGGTGTCATGCTGTGTGCTTTTGGCCAAGCAATAACTGTCGTATCACCGATATAAAACTCGGGCAAGGAAGCATCACTTCCTGCTTGCGCAAATCCGCTGATGCAGCCCATCAGAAAAAATGTAAACAGCGTCCACCTAAAAACATCATGCATAATACTTCCTTTCAACGGTCATGACAACTGACCAAACACTAATATGTTTCTGACAAACCCTCTGCAATACGCCATGGTGGAGGACTGGTGTTTTCACCCCAATACTCGATAATTTCGGCAATTAAGCCATCTTTGAATTTAAAAAAAGAAGTTGCGTGGAAGCTCTGCTCTTTCTCCTTTGAGTACACACGCACGACCGACACCACCAATTCATTTTTGGAAATGATATCCACAATCTCTATGTGCCATCTCCCTGGATAGCGCTTATTCACATCAATGAGTTTCTGCCGACCCCTGAATAACTCACGTGTATTGGGCCAGTAGACATTACAATCGAGTTGCAGCAACGTGGCAACATCGTCGTACCTTGCGGCATCGAAAATTTTCCAGAATTTCTCTACTATCTTGGCATTTTCATCCATGGTCACTCCTATCTCACATAGCTCGCCGCGTTGATATCAATTGCGCACCCCGTTGCATGGTCCATCAAACCACTTGCGAGGAATACTACGGTTGGTGCTACGTCCTTGGGCTCGGTTAGTTCGTTTAGAGATAACTCTTTCATTATTGATTCACCACCGTGCTGCTTAATGTATTCATCAACTATGGGGGTTCTGACAAACCCAGGTGCGACCACAAAAGATTTAACATTATGTTTCCCGTATGTTCGAGCTATGGTTCGACTCAAGGCGACCATTCCTCCTTTTGAAGCGGCATATGCAAAGTAATCTTCGTAGTCACCACGAAATGCAGCCCGTGAGGCAATATTAATAATTCTCCCACCCCCGTGTTGCTTGAAGTAGTTCACCGCTTCCCGACAGAGAACTGCGGCGGCAGTAAGGTTTATCGCAATTGTTCTGTTCCACTTAGCCAGCCACTCGTCAATCTTACCATCATTTGGAGAGTTTAAGTATACCCCAGCATTGTTGACCAGCACATCGAGTCTGCCATAAGCATCAAGCACGTTGCGCAACAATACGACACCACTTTCTGGTTTCGACAGGTCTGCACGGAAAAGCCTTGAGTCATGTCCAGCCGCGCGCGCCAGATCCGTAGCATGGGCATCATTCTTGTTAAAGTGCACGGCAATCGTCGCCTTACATGTTGCCAGCGCCTTTACTATTGCCTCACCTATGCCGCCTGATGCCCCGGTGACGAGAATTGTTTTGCCACTCAAATCAATATCCACTTATGCTCCTTCGATGAATGAGGTCTCTTCTCCAACAAGCGGGATTCTTGTTCCATTGTAGACAAGCTACTGTTTAGGCTTCTTCCTTCCTGCTGCGGCGAGTACGTAGCCAATTCCGAAACCAATCGCCAACATCAGAACGATCATGACAATTCTGGACATCCAGACCCGCCAAAAGAGTAACTGAAGGGGCACGATTTCAGTATTCTGCACAATGAGTATCAATGCTATTATCGTTAGGATAATGATGATAATACCTTTTGCTTTCATGTGTCCTCCCTTGGTGCATGTGGCGTTAAAGACCGCGACAATCGCACTGAAGCAATTATAAACATCATGCCTGTTATGTCAATCTGCGGTATGGAGGAACGGATTGAATGAGTGTTGAAGTTGTACTATTGAACACTATTAAAAGTCATGCAGTAAATAAAGAATCTAGTGTGGCTAACGAATCCCGATGAACAATTATCGTGGCGTCTCAACTAACGCCGAATTTGCGCCAAGGAATACATCGAAGCCAAAAAAACTGCCACATAGCATATCTCAAATATAATAAGAAACGTATTAACCGGGGCTATCTGACCAAGCAGCTCTGCTGCCTCGTTTGCATATTTGCCTAAATCCGTAAAAGATATTATTGGCAACTTCAATAGAAACGGAATTGTTATTATCCCGACTAAGGCTGCGGTTACGCCATATACTACCATACGAAAAACATACATCCAGAGAGAACGCATATCCCTTGCCTGTCGCACTTGTAAGCGCACCCTTATTCGATTTTCGATGAACCCTGGCTGCAACTCTACTGACAGTTCGCTTTCAATTGCCTGCTCAACCTGCAGCTCATGCCGACATAGCTGACAGGATTTCAGATGCGTCTCATATTCCTTCTTTTCCTCGTCAGTCAATTGTTTCAGAAGATAATCGATAAGTCTCTCAGCTTGCTGACAAGAGTTCATGTTCGTACCCTTCTAAATGTTTTCTCAATCTTTTTCTCGCCCGATGAATACATACCTTGACGTTAGCCTCATTCATCTTCATGACTTCGGCTACTTCTTTAAGGCTCAATCCCTGATAATATGCAAGCGTCAGCAGCATTCGATCTCTTTCGGCCAATTTAGCAAGTGCATCCTGGATGATTATACGCTTTCTCGTGATCTCTATTTCTGAATGTCCATGAAGGTCTTTGACGTCTTCGAAAGAGATTGTCTGGTTTCTTTTCGCCTTGCGAAAATAATCACGCACGACGTTGCGAGCAATCGTGCAAATCCATGGTTTCAGGTGGTCAGTATTCTTAACTTTTTTAATATTCATAAAAACCTTGATGAATGTCTCCTGCGTGAGATCCTGACTTGCATCGTAATCGTTGGTCATGCGTAGGATGATCGTGAACACCAATCCCTTGTGAATGGTGATGAGCCTGGTCATCGCTCGCTCATCACCATTCTTAGCCCATTGGATCAGATTCTCAAAATCATCACTAATTGCTTCCAAAGATTATTCGCTTTTATCCTTCTTTCTGGCGATCAAATATGCGGCCACCAACGAAAGACCGAGCACTGCTATGAGGACAAATGAAGCAAGTAACCCAGAAGTCGCTCCCGCAGGCAGGAATATGGCCATCAGTGCCAAACCCACACCAAGACCAGTGACGATAATACCGCCTTTCAGAAGGCCCTTACCGTTACCCTTAACGCGCCGTTCTTCGACGGCAAACAAAGCTTTAATCTCGTCGGCATTCTTTCCCAGCTCGATTGCCTTAACCATTGCGTCATAGTGCTTCTTTCGCTTCAGATATTGAGCCAATATCGCGATGATTATGATTACCCCGGGTATTGAAAGTGCCAGAACAAGAGCAGCAGCTCCAACTTCGTCCATGATGCCTCCTTTGTTTATTACACGTCACGGCTTTGGGTTTGGTTACACCCCCGGCTGACGCATGAATCGACCATTCTTCTCAGCGCCTTTGTGTGTACGGGCGTTGTGCCACAACAACCTCCGATTATTGATACCCCCAAGGAAATCAGCTTCTTTGCCCTTTCGGCCATAAAATCTGCAGTTTCTGGGTATACCGCCTTGTCATCCTTCAATTCAGGAACCCCGGCGTTAGATTGAATTATCACTGGCAACTTAGTATAGCGCTTGAATTCTCGAGCAATGGGAATCATCTTTTCGATACCGTTTCCACAATTTGAACCAATAACATCAGCTCCTGCAGACTGTAAACCATGTGCTGCCTCCTCAATCGTCACGCCCATAACCGTACGGAACCCTTTTGGTGTATGATTGAAGGTCATCGTTGCCATCACGGGCACCGCTGCGTCGATATCCTTGGCTGCTTTGATGGCACATCTTGCTTCCTGTAAATCGGTCATAGTCTCAATGCAGAGAACGTCTACCCCGGCACTTATGAGGGCACTTATCTGTTCTCGAAAGGCATCACACATTTGTTCCGGTTCCGTATCGCCATAAGGCTTCAGGAATTGACCAGTCGGACCACACGAACCAGAAACATAAGCCCGATCTCCGACTGCCCTTATCACGGCCAAAACCGCATTCTTGTTGATTTCCTCAACCGCGTCTTGAAGCGAATATGTTACCAGCTTCAAACGCGAAGCCCCAAACGTATTGGTCTGAATGATATCGGCACCGGCATCAAGATACTCTTTCGCGATCGCCTCCAAGACGTCAACGCGGGTTAGGTTGAACGATTCTGGCGGTTGCCCCGGCTGAAGACCGCGCGCCATGAGTATCGTACCAATAGCACCGTCGGCGACTAAAACCACGCCACTACCTATTCGCTCGAGTAATTTTCCCATGCTACGGTTTTTGAACCAATCCCCTGATACAGTCAACTGCGTTAATACTGTCATAAGCATAAGCATCGGCTCCGATATGCTGCGCGTATTCAGCTGATACCGGCGCACCGCCAATGATGGTTTTGACCTTCCCATTGAGTCCTTCCTTTTTCACGAGCTCAATGACCTTCTTCATAGCCGGCATGGTCGTAGTCAGTAACGCTGACATGCCGATCACTTCGGCATTTTCTTTTTTCGCCACCTCGATAAATCTCTCGGGCGGGACATCCTTACCTAGATCAATGACCCTGAAGCCCGCACCCCGAAGCATTATCCCGACAAGGTTCTTGCCAATATCATGAATATCGCCCTGCACCGTACCGATCACGACCCTCCCCAGAGTAGGCATCTCGTCTTTCAAGAACATTGGTTTCAATATGTCCATACCCGCATACATTGCCTTTGCGGCAAGTAACACTTCGGGCAAGAATATTTCATGCTTCTTGTATCGGTCGCCGATCACGCTCATGCCCGCAATCAGACCCTTATCGAGGATGTCTCTTGGCACTACCTTCTCTTCGATGGCTTGTTTTGTCAGTGTCGCCACCTTCTCGATACTCCCAGTTTGCAAAGCTTCTGATATCCGCCGCAGTAGGTCCACGATATCTCCCGTGTTGTCTATCTTTTTGACCAATTCTCTTCTCTCGAACAACCTGAGTCATACATAAGCGCTCTCACTCTCTCCTGACATGAATGCGTCTCACATTGTGCACAGAATGGATAAGTATCCTTAATAGTATGGATTTCCTTTTTCCCGGCTATAAGCACTCCGGAAATCGACTTCAGCGGCTCCATGAGAAAACTGTCACGGAGCTTTATACCTATTTCCTCGGGTCGGAGAAATTCAAACAATTTCTTCTGGCCACTGACATGCCATCCACAATAACCCGGACTGTATCGCATTGCCGCTCTTGTCGAACTTGATCCTACTTTGTTCACTAACCAACAAGAGAAATGGTCTTCGACGAGGTCGGCTGCCTTCTCGGCGCCGGCTGAGGCAACCGAATCCAGCATGCTGGCGAGTGCCAGCTCTTTCTTTTCAAACAGCTCATTTATCTTATCATGCACGATTTGGCCAATCGTGATGGCAAAAAGCGCTAGATCTTCTGCTTTCCTGAAGATTTCATCTACGGGTGTTTCTTTCGCATTCAATGACTGTCCTTTATATACTTCCGCAAATTCGTCTTTCGAAATATCCTCAACGATTCCGATCGGCCGCGCACACGTCCCGAAGATATCGCTCGCTTGCTGGAGCAATAACACTGCATTCTTAGGCGGCTTTCGGTCCGGGGGAATACCCTGCAGACCCAACACATCCTCCTGTTGTGGCATTATGCCACTCGCTCGCATTTTTATCACGTCTCTCATACCGTTGTTTCTGGCAAACTAGGCATGCCGCACCGCCGTGCTTCTCGTGACATGAGTCTTGTAAGTTCTACCTTTGCAGTATCGGAAAGCCGTGTTGGTTTGTAATTTTCAACCAAACTTTCAACTTCTTGCTGAGCTCGCCGCAGCAGAGTCAACCCGCCCTCTTCTTGCCATCTCGCTCTATTCGCCCGATCAATAACACGTCCGGGGAAATATAGTTCTGCCTTAAGGTACTTCTGGGTGTGCTCTGAAATCAATAGATGTTGTTCCTTGAGGAGTTCTTCAAAGCGCGGCAATGCAGGGAAATCTTCTTTCGGCTCAATCCCTTTAACCAAGCGTAACACCATTCCGCAGATCTCATTGTCGAGCACAAGTTTTTCTAAACTCTGACAACTCTCAAAATCGAGCATACCCGGACCCGAAACGTTGTTAATGCCGGCAAGAGCAGCTAGTGTTGCACCCATCGATGATTCAAGCCCGGCTTGAGCATCCAGCATCTTTGCATCACTTAGTGATATATAGGCCTGTGTTGGTATACCTAGATACTTGCCGATCTCGTTATGGGCGCAGTCTATCATTTGCGTTCCGATGGCACCCATCGGGGTCGTCTCATAACGCACATCAAATACTGCTGGTGACCCACCATACAGTACCGGCGTACCAGGCCTGGTCAGCTGACTAATCACAATGCCGCTTATGGTCTCGGCCGTGTGCTGCACCAGTGTGCCGACCAGTGTCACCGGGGCCATGAATCCCGATAAGGGCATTGATATGAATTCTACGGGAATCGAGAAACGCGCGCAATCAACGACATTCTGAGAAGTCACCTCACTCCATTTAAGTGGAGATGTCGGACAGCATGAGAAAATAGCGAGGGGCTTCGACGCCAGTTGATGCTCGTCTCCCCGCACCACGATTTGAAGTTCTTTCATTATATCAAAAGCGTCAACCGTGAACGCTCCGGTAACGACAGGCTTCTCGCAATAGAGTAGACTCAAATAGAGCCGGTAGCTGTCAGAGATTTTTTCATGAACGTCTGCCGGTATGAATGCCGTCGACTGAGACGCGATGTTCTTCAACTGGCTGACTATTTTTGCATAATCTATATAATCTTTTGTAACCGGTTTTCTGATATCCTGTGTTTTCGCATCCAGAATATTAAGGGCAGCGGAGCCAGGGGTAAAATGGACATTATACCCTGAAAAATCATTCGTCTCGTTGCCGAGCACATCATACAGTTTAAAAGAACAAGGAGTCGATTTAAGGGCTTTATCAATGACTTCGGTGGTCAGTAGTACACGACGCTTTGCCCGATCCACCTTTGCACCATGGTCATGCAGCATGGAAAGAATTTCTTCGTTGTGGACTTCCACGCCAAGCTTGCAGAGTATATCGCGGGCCTCGGTTATTATTTTTTCTATGGTTTGATTGCTCAAGAACTGCAGAATGGGTCTGGGATTCGTCATCTTACCTTCAATCGACATAGCAAATATTACTCAGATTGCCACTAATTGCAAGTATCGATGTATTCTATAGTTCTACGCTACAGCATTTTGAATAATTGCTTTATTCCATCCTTGAATTTGATGGCTCCACCCTGCGATGGATGGCGTACATAGTCACAGGGGATCTCAAGATGCTCCAAGGAGAATTGCGCTTTTCTACCGACCGCAATTGTTCTCTCTGGCCTCAACAACGACAGAATCTCTGAAAGAATGTCGGCATAGCCCAGCACTTCACCTGAAGTGGGGGTACGTACCGATAAGATACTGCCGCCTATATAAGGATGAAACGGAACGCAATTCCACACGAAAAACCTCGGATGATACACCAACATCGTACCCCAAAAAAGCCTCGCCGAATTTGACACGTACGGCGGCCTCTTTTTCAATTCCAACAACGGTTTGTCTCTGCTCGACTGCCGACCCACAAAGGGTAAGGCACGCATCAATAACTGTCTTTCTCCAGTGAATGGAATCCCTGAAAAACGACAGCCCCAGGGGCCCGGTGCTTCGCCAATGAGCACAACCGACGGCCATTTCCTGAAAGAACTGAAATATCTGAACAGATTCTTTCGCCTGATCTCCGGGGCGTTGCTTAGATCGACCTCAGCATTGCGGTCACGATATTGATTGAATAACCGATCCGACGAAGGGATGTTGAATACTCTATTTTCGAAGAACCGCCAGAGGCAATCAAGTACCATTTGTCTTACTCAACCAACATTATACACCGCAAATCATATTCTCAGCGAGCGGTTCTGTTGCGATTCATGGGTATTTCTTCTCTGACAACCATCCAAATTCCGCATTATCTTTTCTGTCTCTTCGCGTGTAAGGTTTGATGTCAAGTACCGGTGTGCCATCAAGAAGGTCAATACCCTTCACTTTCAAAATATTTTCCTTGCGCTCTAGTAATTCCAAAACTGTTATAGCAATCGGATTTGGACGATCCGGGTGTCTGGTGGCAAATATCCCGCGTAACTTCTCAGGATGATATATCGGTCTAACCTTCAGTGAATGATACGTTGATTTATGCATCCAACAAATTATAATAATATGAGAGAAGCCATCTATGTCGTCGAGACCATTTGCATAATCACTGGATATTTCAATCGTCCCAACGTTTTCATCTTTATTTGAGTTCGCTATTTCTTCGCGCGACTTGAATTGCGAGTGAACGACGCCAATGGGTTTAAGTTCGAAAACGGCCATCATGACCTAACCTTCTATCACTCCGACAACGCTTAATCAATATGGCACGGCACTCGACCGCGACGCATGACTCTAAAAATCGATTAGTATGCATAAACAAGCAGATGATCATATCCGTGAATCGTTAGTCTCCAATTATTTTAATCAGAACCCGCTTCTTTCTCCTACCATCGAACTCACCATAGAAGATCTGCTCCCACGGGCCAAAATCTAAACGACCATCAGTCACCGCGACCACAACCTCCCGACCCATGAATTGTCTCTTAATGTGAGCATCGGCATTTGTCTCGCCTGTGAGATTATGTTTGTATCGCCTGGGATCGTGCGGAATATTATCTTCCAACCATTTCACGAAATCTGTGTGCAATCCATGCTCATCATCATTAATAAACACACTTGCCGTAATATGCATGGCATTGACAAGGCATAAGCCTTCTTTTATTCCACTCTTCCTTAAGGCTTCCTCAACTTGGGATGTGATATTAATAAGCTCTACCCGATGCTTTGTATTAAACCAAACCTCCTGTTTATAAGTCTTCATGGCCATTTTCCTTTTATTTCTTCTGCATAATATAGAAGACAGAGCCATGAAATTCAGCCTTGCTCTTGAATTCGTTCACCTCGGACTGCTCTTTATCCAAGAATGCTTGCGCCCTGGGATCATTGCGATATTTATGACGCAAACCTTCTATGAGTTTTTCTAACGGACCGTAGTATTCATCCCACCACGCTTGCTTAGGGACAACGAACTTATCGACCAATTCATAGCCCAGCGTCGGAATCAACTCGACCCGCTGTTCGATGTTCTCAGTCCTTGCATGCAGCACGAGAAATCTTCCGGGTCGCAAAAAGCGCCGCCAATCCCTTAGCGCCTCCTTAAATCCGATCACGAATATCGCCCCTTCACTCCATATCAGATCGATGCTTTCATCCCGGAATTGCATGTCCTTCATCGAACCATGCATGGTCCTTACCCGATCCACGAGTCCTGCCTGTACGATCTTCTCGTTTAGTTCAGCGAGCGCCGTTTGATCAATATCAACACCGACTACGTGTCCGCTACTCAACCTTGCCAGCTCAAGGGTAACAACACCCGAACCACAGCCAACATCAAGAATCATCGGATTCTCTAGCTCGGGAAGGGTTTTGAATGCCTTTCTCGTATACTGCAGCAACTTAGCCCGAAAATAATCACGTTTTATGTCCGACTTCACATCGTACTTCATTTATTTGCTCCATGATTGGACGAATCCGGCCGCAGACTGCGTGCCTTCATCCTCCGGACATTGATTATCTTAACCGGCGAAACCAACATCTGACCTTGAGCTGGTCGTTGCTGTATTGCGTGCACTACATCCATACCCTGTATTACCCGTCCAAAAGTAGCATAGCCTTGGCCATCCGGATTCCTTTTGCCACCAAAATCAAGTTCAGGCTGGTCGCCTACACAAATGAAAAACTCAGAGCTCGCCGTACCGGGCTCGCGCCGAGCCATGGAGATAACTCCGTTCTTATGCAATACTCCCGTCTTCCGTGTGGTCTCATGGATGATCGGAGGTAGCCGTAAATCGCTTTCCACAAACCCAATGCCACCTTGAATAACTTCTATTTTCACATCAATGTCAGGCTGATTATTCAACCTCACCACGCGATAGAAAGATGCATCCCCAAACCGATTTTCATCCACATAACGCAGGAAATTGCTTGCTGTAATCGGGGCTCTGTCCAGAAAGAGCTCGATGATCACATCCCCCAACTCGGTCTCCACTAGGACAATCGGTCTAGACCGAGAGCGGCTCTGACAACTCATATTGAAAACCGCAAATGCAAGTAACAAAGACAGCCTTTTCATGACGGCATCCGAACGTTCACAATAATGCTACATGCAATCTGCAACATGTCAAGGAATATTTGTAACCAAAGTAAAAAAGACTCACGCTTCTCTACGACTGGGCTATGCGATTTTTATCATTACCAACCCAAGTACAATCAAGACCACACCAACCAATTTACCCAGGGACAAGGGTTCATGTAAAAACTTGACGCCCAGCAAAGCACCAATGGCAACCGACACCTCCCTAACCGCGACCACATAACTGACTTGAGTCATCTGAAAGACATAGAGGATTATCAAATAGCCTGATGCGGCACCAACCGCAATGACTAGACAATATTTCTTCAATTTCCTCAAAGCGAATGCCAACTCTTTCCTTCTGCAAAATACTATGTAGGGTGTCAAGAAAAGCATGCTAAGCAAAAACATATAATAAATATACACAACCGGATTGATCAATCGGACGGCCAGCTTATCAACTATGTAGTACAGCACAATCGTTGCCCCTACCAGCAGGGCGAAAAGCAGACCTCTGCCGTAATCTATGTGTTCTGTTCTTCTGACGCCAATAAGAAGTATGCCTACACTGGTACCGAGTATCCCAGCAATACCGACAAATGAAATCGCCTCACGCAGCAACAAAGCTGCGACAATTGCGGTTCCTACGACGCCACAACCCCGCGCTATTGGGTAAACCGTCGATATGTTGCCATAAGTATATGCTTTCGACAATAGATAGAAATATAAAGCATGTATCATCCCGGTAGCCAGAACGAACGGAAATGCGGGAACTACAAAAATCTCAGACCGTGGAAATAGCAGCAATACAGGAGAAAAAATCCCACAAGCAAAAATTAATCCGATATACAGAACACTAAGATTACCCGACACTTTCTTAGTTGTATAATTCCACAGCGCATGCAGTAGTGCGGAAAGCATGACCAGCGAGAAAGCTACGGCAATCACTTAAAGCTCCAATAACAAAACATCTGTGGTCGGAGTCTGCCAATCATTTCACCCATTTTTGCGTACAAAGTACTTCAGCATCACCAATGAATCATCAACGCGCTCCGTGATGAAGAAACGGCTTAGCAATTTCTCGAAGGCCTTTCGTCCTTTTGGTATATTTGGTCTTCCAAGATATTCTTCCAATTTTAGCGCGGTCTGCACATGTGGGTGTTGGAGATTAGGAATGTCCAACACCATTCTCGCGTTTGACTTCAATACACGGCACAACTCATCTAGAGCGCTTTCTGTATATTCGATGGTACAATATTCAAGAACACCGATGAGCGATGCAATATCGAAAAATGCGTTATCGAAGGGAAGATTTGCAACATCGGCGACGTGTAATGCTCCGATTGGAATGTCATGATTGTCAGCAAATTTCCTCATGGCTTCGATCAATGCTGGGCTGATATCAACGCCGTAATACACACTCGGCCATCTGTGCAAACGGTGAATCACCAAATTCGCGCAACATCCGGCGTCGAGATAGCGCATACCCTTTTCTGGATGGAGATATTCTTTAATGTCTGGGGCACCGCTGCATAAATCGGTATTGTTGGTTATTTCTGCGTATCCAGGAAGATTGGCTATTTCGTCTGGGACTGAATCTAGAGGATCCACACCCTTCATATATTGTTCGACCGTCAAATCATATGCCTTCCGAATTCCCTCCAGTTGCTCTTTTACATCAGCAGACTTCATGAACGATAAAGGGACAGGTTACTTCTCAAGGATACCCTCCAAGTTCTGCCATCAACCAAGCCACAATCGCTGTCCTCCAAAATTTGTATGCTCTACCATATTCTGAAAAGTAGTCTGTCCCATTACTTCAGACGCGGAATCCACATGGGAACGCGTGTCATATACTCCTCGTATTCTTTTCCGAATTCCGTCAATAATAACCTCTCCTCATATTTCGAGATATAGTGATAGAAAACAATGATCGTAATCCAGATGAACCCGGCAATAGCCGACAGCGTGAAGATTAGTAGTCCCAAGTAGAACAAGATACACCCCAAATACACGGGGTGACGGACTACATTGAAGACACCTTTATGGATCAACACTGGATCCTGCCGTTCCTCACCAAACACGGCGCTCATTCCTCCTTTTGCCAAATATCCAGATAAGAGCAAGATGGCAACACCCAAGGATATTCTTATGAATGGCGAAACATACCCAACCGCAAACGTCGAAAAATGGAAGATGAATGAATCTGCTGTCCAAACAGTAAGGAACACGATGAGCAATATCAATTGTCCATTGTCACCGAAAGGGTGTTCACCTACTAAATCATCTCTGTGTGCCCGCTTCCCACGACGTTCCATAAAAACCTCCCCTGTATTATAGTCGAAATGTAACAGACTGCAATTGCGTATTTGCGAGCCTAACGGGTGAATCACGCTCTACCCGGGATGAGAGCTATTGACATATATCAGCTATTCTTTACTATTGATGGTGGCGTAGATATGGTTTATTCAGTAAAGTTTGCATACGTATTGGCCGAAGTCATATGTTGTAGGTTAATACGGAAAGGAGGAATATGAAGAGACGTATAAGCTATCAGAAAGCACTCTACTATCTGCTCGCTGTAATCTATATTAGCACAATAGGATGTGGCACCGTTGCCTCTGTTCGCCCCATTGGCACGGGTAACAGCGCACTTACATTTTCCGTGGGAGGTCCTGTCACCCCCATCTATGACATCAGCCTCCCGGCACCTTATTCGGTACTCAGGTACCGACGTGGTTTGAATGAAAACGCGGACGTCCATTTCGGCTTCCACCCAACTATGGCGGCACTTGGAAATCTATCTATTGACGCTGGTATAACAAAGCATCTTGTGGAAGAATCTGGTTGGCGTCCTGCACTAGCACTCGAGGGTAGTATTTATGGATTCTATCACACTGGAGAATCTTCCAGCATACGCATCTATCCGGAATTGTCATTAACCGGAAGCTACAAGTTGTCAGAACGTAACCATTTCTTTTATCTTGGTACCCATACCATGTACCAAACAGCGTCTCCCCATGTGATTCTCGCACCTTTTGTTGGTGCAGAGATTCCTTTCGGCAGTAAATTCATCATGAACCTCGAGACAAAGTGGTATGCGCCGCATGAAGATAGCGAGAATCGTGTCGTAGATTACACTATCAAACCATGGAACCATGGTGCGCTCGGCGTCATGTTTGGACTGACCTTGTCTTTCTAAGGAGACACACAATGAAAGTAAATTACCTTTTATTTTTTGTCGGTCTATTAATTTTTCTTGCCTGCGGACGGATTCTCAGTCTCGATGATTTTCTTTTTGAACCGACCGAAATCGATGAGTATCTTCGACCGGAGGATTTTGATGCGGAGTGGGGAACTAGGTTCATAATACCTGATTCTCTCGTGGAATCCGTTACGCTCACATCCATGGAGAACACAGTATATGCGTTTTTCGTGAAGGGACATCCTGACTCGATAAGTAACAACCAAGTCACAATACTATATTGCCACGGCAAAGATGAAAACATTAACAGGTATTGGGTGAGGATCGAATATCTCTGGGAGATGGGGTATAACGCCTTCATCTTTGATTATCAGGGATACGGCAGGAGTGAAGGCAATCCATCAGGTGAAGCACTCTTCTCTGACGGTCTTGAAGCTTTACGCCATCTACAAGAAAGATCCGATATTGATACTTCTAGGATCGCATATTACGGCTGGTCACTTGGTACCTTCGTAGCCTCATACCTCGCCGCCGACGTGTACCATCCAGCTGCCCTTATACTGGAGGCCGCCCCTGCTTCTGCTTGCGCAATCCTGCAGGATGCAGTATTATTTAATATCCCGGGCTCATACGTCGTCGAGGCAGACTTTGACAACGAAGCACGAATTGCAGATGTTATGTGCCCCTTATTCATGATGCACGGCAAGGCAGATGATTTCGTAGTATTCGAACGTCACGTTCATCGCGTTTGGGATAATGCAGTAGACCCCAAAAGAAATCTATGGGTCGAAAACGCTAGCCACGATGATATTCCGGAGGTTCTTGGACCGCAGTACCATCAAGCGTTAATAGACTTTATAAACGACTATGTAAATTAGATGGCACAAGCTGTTCTTCTGGTAAATACATAAGATTCTACGGTAGGCAAACGTGAGGTTTGTGCGTATCGGTTGTTAATATAATTAGCGTACCGTTTTAGTTCAACAATCTGTGGGCTTCTTTAAGAGTTACAGCGATTGGTATCTTTTGTGGACATTTCTCCTCACATTCCCCACACTCGATGCATTGGTTTCCGCGGTATTCCGAATTGACAAACACCCTGTACATCCTTTGCGAATCCCGGGTGGCGTTATACATACAAGCGTCGTTGTATAACTCCAGGATAAAGGATATCGGAATTTTTTGTGGACAGGGCATACAGTAGCCACACTGTGTGCAATTCACCTTTGTCTTCGACTGGTAGAATTCCTTTGCCGCCTGATACAGCTGTAATTCCTTTGGACTCAGAGTATTCGCATGTTCCTCTGAGGCAAACCTTATGTTCTCTTGCACCTGTTCGAGACTGCTCATGCCGCTCAACATACAACTAACCTCGGGTCGATTCAACACCCAGCGCAATGCGAACTGTACCGGTGTTTGATTACGGCCCGTCTGTTCCATTAGCTCCAAGATTTCCTTCGGCACGTTGTTAGCGAGCTTACCACCACGCAGCGGCTCCATGATAATAACCGCTAACCCCTTCTTGTACGCATACTCCATGCCCTCAATGCCCGCCTGATAGTGGTCATCTACATAGTTGAGATGAACGAGACAAAACGTCCAGGGATAGGCATCTACGATTTCTTTGAACAAAGGTAATTCATCATGATATGAGAAACCTGTAAAACGGATTTTTCCTGCTGCGAGCGTCTTATCAAGGAAGTCCAGTATATTGTGATCATTGACTGTCTTCCACCCATTCTTGCCTAGCGAGTGAAGCAGATACATGTCTATTGTATCCGTTTGCAAGCGCTTCAATTGTTCATTGAAATACTTCGACGAATCCTCTTTTGACTTCACGAGCCACACCGGCATCTTGGTTGCCAGATAAACCTTGTTTCTATAGCCACCTCTCAACGCCTTACCTACAAAGATTTCGCTGGTCTGTCGGTGATAAGGATACGCGGTATCTACGTAATTCACGCCACTGTCGATCGCATAATGTAGCATCGTCTCAGCCTTGGTTTTGTCGATTGTCGTCGGATCATACTGCTGAGTAATAGGAAACCGCATCGCCCCAAAACCAAGTTGCGATAATTTGATATCAGTGTTTGCGAATTTACGGTATATCATTAGTCTCTATTTTAGATGTTAGATGGTGTTTGTCAATGTTGGTTTGGAGAATCAGTCCCGTTCACCGAGGATCCTCACCCCGTGGGCGGGACCGGTACTTTGCTGTTGCCTCCTCTCAGCTTTCTTCGAGCCCTTTCGAGCCTTCTAATACTATGTATTCCCGAGGCACACTTTTCGTCAACCAAATACCACTTTCCGTCTTGAAAAACTCGAATCCATTCTCATGCATCAAACGAGCCTTTATGGTGACCACTGCTGGTTCCCCATGACGACGTCCAACCTCAATCGCCCTTTCCTCGTCTTCAACAAGATGCACGTGCTGTCTTGTACCTGGACCAAGCCCATCCTTTTTGATATCTGGTACAGACTCTGTCGCCGTGCCGTGAAAGAGGAATTCCGGCGGTTCAGATGGTTTATCACCAAGGGAAATCGCAATGGAGTGTCCATAATTAGCCCGAATTCTTTTTCCGTCATCACTAAATGAAAACCGCTTTCTCTCGCTCTGTTCAACAATTTGACGTAGTGTTGGCCGATCGAATATCATGCCGTATGCAAGAGCCTTTCTCACCAACTCTTCTACATCTGCCCAACCTTCATCATCGAGCTTTAGACCAATCGTCTCGGGCTTATGCCTGAGCACCAGGCTTAAGAATTTGCTAATTCTGACAAGCTTATTCTCCATTATCCCACCCTGAATCAATCACCAAAACGAAGAAATCCACTCTCCTCCTTCAATCTGCTCAGGCATTATATCGTACCCTCTCACAAAGTCAAGTGTCTCTTTCTTTCTCGCCATAGCACAGAGTCCAAAGAAGGCAGAACGTGAACCAGACTAAAGTACTCAAGGAATTCCCGCTATATTCAACTAAAACGAAGTTCTTGGTTATTTACTGAACGCGCGAAGCAAAATAAGTACTTGACATTTGTCCTATATCGAACTATACTATATAGTACCATTAGTAAGGAGGTAAAATGAACACAGAAGAGATAAGGCAAACCAGCCTTGAGTTGCTGGATTCCGCGGACGCTGCGTACGTCACCACAATTGATGAAGACGGCTGCCCTCAAACCAGATGTATGTTTAACCTCCGGAACAAGGACAAATTCCCAAGGCTCATCGATATGTTCAGCGACCATCAGGACGATTTTATGGTCTATTTCTCGACCAACACGTCTTCCGAAAAAGTAGCGCAAATCAAGAAAAATCCGGCAGTGTGCGTCTACTATTGCAAGCCCGAAGATTTCCACGGCGTAATGCTTTCAGGAAATATCGAAATAGTTGATGATCCTAAAATAAGAGAGGAGCTATGGCATGACGGGTGGGAAAGATACTACCCAACCGGCCCTCATGATCCTGACCACACGGTGCTGCGGTTACGACCAGCGAAAGCAAAAGGATGGTATAAGGGACGCGCATTCACATTCCAGATCGGGGCACGAGAATGAAAGCGCAGCGTAAAGGCGGTTTTCTTATTGCTAAGATACATCAGCTCACCGGACGAATCCTCAGCCGTAAATTGAAAGAACACAACATTGAAATAAATCCTGCTCAAGGCAGGATCATGTTTGTCCTCTGGAGAAATGACGAAATACCAATCAATGAATTGGCAAAACAAACCGCACTAAGGAAATCAACTCTCACCAGTATGCTTGACCGACTCGAGGCATCAGGCTACGTAATGCGTATTCCTTGTTCTGATGACCGCCGCATAATATTGCTAAAAAGAACCAAGAAGGACAGAATCTATGAAAAACGCTATGTGCAGGTATCTCAGGATATGACTGAAATATTCTACAAGGGATTTTCGAAAAGGGAAATTGATTTGTTCGAAGAATACCTGAGACGCCTCTTATACAATCTTATGAAATACGAGGAACATCGTAATAAATAAAATTGTATATGTTCATATATGAAAAGGAGGTAAAACATGACCATGAGCAGTAGTCAAGACACGGTTAAAGAAATTGTCGCGATGGAATGTGCAGCGCTTGATCGTTGGGGCAAAGGCGACCCTTGGGGGTTCACCGAGATCAGTGCGGATGAAGTTACATACTTTGATACGGGCACCGAACGCCGCATTGATGGATTGGCGGCATTAAAGCAACTCTACACTCCCCGCGAGGGGAAAATCAAGATCGAACGCTACGACATGATCAACCCGAAGGTGCAAATCCACGGCAGCACGGCGGTTCTCACGTTTAACCTCATCGACCACGTACCCACTCGTGAGGCGTCGGCAAAGGAGGTCCACTGGAACGCTACCGAGGTCTACTGCAACATAGCTGGTGAATGGAAGATTATCCATACGCACTGGTCTCATACCAAACCAGCATTCTAAACACGACTTGGATATGTCTGTATCGCAGATCTCTCTGATGATTCTCAAACCCTACTCTGCCGCTTCGTGATTTGTGTTACCACAATCGCCATGCGACTTCGGTAAGAATCGAGTCACGATCATCTATAAGAGGTTTTCTGCAATATTAGCGCAAGACCATCATCTTTGTCGTCACATTGCAGGTTCCAATATTGAGGATGCAGATATACAGGCCTGCAGGCACTCTCCTTCCCAGCGCGTCTCTTGTGTCCCACCGAACGGCATATGATCCCGCCTCCCGAATTTCATCGACCAGCGTGCAAACGTGCCGCCCCACAACATCATAGATGGATAACATAACATGGCCGGACGTGCCTAGATTGTACCTTATTACCGTGTGATTATCAAACGGGTTTGGTATATTCTCTAAGAACGTGACTGCATAGGAGGCAGCTGTTTGTCCACCCTCTTCGACACTGAACGGCGTCTCGAGCCATGGAACATAGTCAACATAATCACTTACCCAATCACCCTGGCCATTAGGGTTCGCTACAGGATGATATGGGCCACTTGCATCACCCCACCAATTGTACTCAGCATCGAGCCATGATGAAGATTCAGCGCTATACACTCCATAGTTGACGTTACCCTCGATGTTGTTACATAAGACGTTATATCGCTCATTCATATCAACACAGTAGCAACCTCCACCGTAGTATTCAGCGGTGTTGTTGATTATAGTATTAAATACGACCGTAAGAAAAACGCTAGTGCCGCACATTCCACCACCGCACTTCGCCGTGTTTTCTTCAATTAAATTGCTTCTAACGACTGCACCACCGGAGCCACTACAATATATACCACCCCCCAAGGAATCCGCCGTGTTATTAGCTATGATGTTGTTGCGGATGACAATGCCGTAATAACTGCAATCAACGCCCATCCCTCCGCCACCATGACCGGAACTGTTGTACTCAATAATGTTGTCTATTACTGACGGCGAACTAAGCTCAAAATGCATCCCACCGCCACTCCAGGTAACCGAATTGTGTGCGATCTCATTCTCTTGAATCAAGGGCGAAGATTTGAAGCAGTTTATGCCTCCTCCATGTGTGCCCGTATTAAACGTTATTATGTTGTCGACGATACTAGCGTCTGAGCCCTCAAAGCAGACTATTCCTCCGCAATAAAACCCATCATTTTCAGTTATCACATTACCATGAATCACTGGCGAGCATTGCCAACATCCTACGGCCGCGCCAATATTATCGACGATCCTATTGCCAATGATGGTCGGGCTTGCACCCCAACACCAAATGCCAGCGGCGTCATTAAGCGGTTCATATCCGTGTTCGATAGTAAATCCACTAATGACAGTCGTTGTATCAACCACACTGGTCTGAATGATAATGACTGAAGCAGTATCATTACCATTGATTATTGTTGAATCCGGTCCCAATTCGCTCACCAAATGTATGCCAGCCTTTGCGGGCCACGCGATGTTCTCGTAGTAGATACCCGGACCTGCGATAATTGTATCAAAGGCAGAACATAAAATCAAGGCATTTTGAACGGAGTTGAGAGTTGAATCGGGATGTACGTACCAAGTTGTACCGAACGCAGGCTGCACTACCATCAACAGAAACGCCGCCAGCGTCATGCAACGAGTCAAAATTTCCATTCTACCCCCTACCGATTTCTTGATACGAAAAATCTACTTACCTTGAATCAGGCAACAAGCACAATCCAAGAGAACTGCCAAGAATATCCAAACAACTATAGCCTAACGAGCCGTTTTGTCAATGCCTTCCAATAATGGCCTCAGCACAATGATCCGGAAAAAGTATGCAAATTCACAAAATTCCACATGAATTCATTCTGCCTTTCTCACGCGTCTAGACCAAAAATCAAACGACCTGCCCGGGACAAATATATCAACACCAGTTGATTCATCATCGGTGGCGTTTTCAATCGCATGAGGTTCATTGGACGCAAAATAGGCTGCATCCCCGGCTTTGATCAAGGACTCGTCTCCATCTGCGTTTCTGACTCTCATTGTACCTTTAATGACGACACATACCTGCTCCTGCGCATGCTCATGCAGCGGCGAAGAATGTCTGGGTGGCTTCACAAAATACTCCAGAGAAATGTTCTTCTGACTGCACACGCTTGCACGGATCCAGCCTTCTTCAGGTTCGTATTTCTCAGCATCTTCTAAATGAATGACTCTCATTGTTCATACTCCAGTGTTTTTAAACAAATAAATAGCCCCACATGAATGCTGTTGTCATACCTGCCCCTATTTCTGTAGTCTAAGCAAATTGCGTTGATTGTCAATCGTGACGCGCGGTACCCAACATCCAGGATAAGTGTGAGATATATTGACTTTTCTCCTTTGAATAATATATTACTAAAGGAGTTACTTAAAATGCCGAAAGGACGACGCAAGCAGCAGGTCGACAGCTTCGACTTTCAACCGGGTCGAATGATCGCCGGCAAATACGAGGTGCTCTCACTATTAGGCAGCGGTTGGGAAGGAGAAGTCTACCGGGTTCTGGAAAGCAATACCGGTGTGGAGCGTGCAGCGAAAATATTCTTCCCGCAGCGAAATCGGTATGACCGTGCGACAAAATTCTACGCGAGAAAACTCCACAAACTGAGACATTGCACAATTCTCATACAGTACCATACGCAGGAACGCATTACCTTTCATCGCGAGCCCACAACCGTCCTGATATCAGAGTACGTGGAGGGGGAGTTGCTTAGCGAATTTGTTAAACGTCAACCCGGCAAACACCTAACTCCATTTGAAGGACTCCACCTGCTCCATGCACTCGCGACCGGAGTCGAAGATATCCACCGTGCTCGTGAGTATCACGGCGACCTCCACGACGATAATATCATTGTCAGACGCCGTGGACTTTCGTTTGACGTCAAAGTCGTCGACATGTACAATTGGGGTACCCCCGATGCCAGGAACATCCGAGATGACGTATGTGATCTAATACGAATCTTCTACGATGCCATAGGTGGTGCGCGCTTTTATTCAAAGCAGGCCAAAGAAATAAGAGGAATATGCTGTGGTCTAAAACGCTCCATTATTACACGTAAATTCCGCACCGCCGGAAACCTTCGGCAACACCTTGAAAATATGGCCTGGGCACACTAACCAACCTGGCGTTGATCCTGCCGAAGATTCTATAAGTGGCAGGGCTATAATTTATACACGTTCGACACTGGTAATAGCCGGTATTACATGACATTTTGATGCTCAATGGTTATCTTAGTATTCATTGTCAACTTATATTAGAATCTAATAGCATCTTCAAGAATTTTAATTCTTATTGTATTCAAACCAGTATCTACGGTAGAGCACGTCGGATCTACGATGACAAATATGTGTTAAGTCCTTAAGTGATTCGGTACTATTCAACTGACATCTGTCATCCGATATCTTCGATTACCCTGTAGCATTACCAGGCGGACTGTCTAATCTCATATTTTACAGAGTAGGGCAGGGCGTAAGACCGAGGGGGTCTAAACCCTTCAGCTTGGAAGACCACCACGTTCCAGCAAAGAAAAAGCCCCCTTGCGGGGGCTTCCTCCAATATATGATGTGCTTACTATGCAAGTTCGACTTTTGTGGCTTTGTCCCCTTTTGGGGATTGGGTAATCTCAAACTTAACTCTCTCGCCTTCTCTAAGGGTCCGATATCCCTCACCCGCAATATCTGCATAGTGAACAAAAACATCACCAGACCCGTCTTCTTTCTCGATAAAACCGTACCCTTTCCTACTATCGAACCATTTCACCTTTCCATACACCATATGTTCTCCTTTCAAGTCTGTATTTATTGAGGGGGTTTGAGAATACGGATATTCTGAAGCTCCATCAACAAATGATACGACTCAATGAGAGTATAACTACACAATATAATTTGTCAATAGGCAAGTTCAATACTATCCAGCTTGCCTTTTAAACCTTCTTCTTCGCAATATAGCCTATATATGCTTGCCTGATTCTCTCTCCGTGATAGAGTTTTTCTATCAACCTTTTTTCCTTGCGTAGAATCTCGAAATTTGCAAAATATATATCTGCCTCATTGTCCTCGTGATGAGCATGTCTTTCACTTCTCAGGAAACGCCTCGCAAATGAAGTGTCGCAGAAAGGCCTTGAGTTTGGATCATCCACAGATAAAAAGTTCACAAAGCAAAGTCCGCTGTGCTTCAACACACGCTCAATTTCCCGCATGGCCAGCGCAATACCTGTCTTAGGCATAAAGGACACGGCGTTAAATGAATAGACAAAGCTGAAGGCCCCATTTGCAAAAGGAATCGTGCGCATATCACCTCGAAATATGTTTAACGGTATGTCATTCTCACGACAGAATTTGTTAGCGCCAGCCAGGGCGTCTTCCTCAATTTCGAGGCCGTAGGTTTTATAGCCGTGTTGGTAAAATAAAAAGAGCGGAGGAGGACGACAAGGGTCTGACCCTGCTCCACAATCTAAAATCGTTCTCTCAAGTGGAGTTTGGTTGCACTGTCTCAGGAATTCATAGAAAGGGTGGCCCAGATAATTTCTTCCACAGCGAACCTTTGTCATTCAAGCCTACAAATAATAAATTCATTGTCAAGTGTTCCTATGCGTTGTGTGAGCAATATTGACAATCACGTAGGATCGTTTATACTACATAGGCAGCTATACACTATCTACGCTTTCGGTAGTGTGCCAGACAATGGGTACTAAGTATCATGCAATTATTGAATAAGCCAACTACCTTGAGCGATATCTCATGTATTATGTTGACTATTCTTCCTCTCGCAATCATCTTCTGCAGTCTGGCATCGGTTGAAAACATGGCATCCAGAGAAAAAAGCGTATTCACGACAGTGGTTTACCCCACGCAATGGTCAGAAACAAATACTCTTCTTCTGGTCGAGAGCATTCGTAATTTCGGCGGAGCGCTTGCTCAAAATCCTATCTGGTGCCTTGTACCACAATACGGAAAGCAACTTTCGACAAATTTCAAGGATAGAATAATCAAACTAGATGTTACCATTCTTCCCTTTGAAATTGACTCCGATGTTGTACGTTTCTTCTTTGCCGGCGACATACGCGCTGCTGCCCTCGCCGAATCCCTGGCTATCGGCCAAACTGACCTGCTTATCTGGCTAAGCTCAAACACCATCGTGCTACAAGAGCCGACGGCTTTTGTACTGCCCCATGAGAGAAGCCTGGGCTATCGACCCGTTCATCACATAAATATTGGTTCGCCCTGTGACGAGGATCCCGATGTCTTTTGGACACTGACATACCAATACTGCAAGGTTCCGAAAGATCGTATCTTCCCAATGCAAACCCACGTTGATGACCTAACAATCCGCCCGTACTTCAATGCCGGAATTATTGTGACTCGGCCCGAAAAACAATTATTCAAGACGTGGCGCGACGTTTTCTTCGAAGTATACCAGAATCCAAAAGTACAGGAAATCTATCAGCAGGATAAACGCTACACAATATTCATTCACCAGGCGATACTGTCTGGAACCATTCTTGCAACTTTTACGCTTGAAGATCTATACGAGCTCCCCCGGACCTACAATTACCCGATCCACTTACATGCTGATGATGCCACAGCTCATCGCCCGACCTGCCTGGATGATCTGGTCACTATTCGCCACGAAGGTTTCTACCAGGACCCTAATTGGAAACAAACGATGCCTGCGAGTGACTCCCTCAAAGAGTGGCTCGCCGAAAAGCTGCGCCAGTAAACTATTCAATGTCAACAGCAGGTACTATTATCATATAACTATTTGACCAACAAAGGAAACCATGAACAATCAACAAGAAAACCCAACCAACCTAAGTGCCCACGTGTTCGATCTCGCTGGTCTGATCGATTACCACACAGATTCCATTGTCAGTCGCGAAGTTTTGAGCAAAAAAACGGGCACCGTGACTGTATTTGCTTTTGCCCAAGAACAGGGTTTGAGTGAGCACACCGTACCTTTCGATGCCCTGGTCTATATTCTTGAAGGCAAGGCTAAGATCACGATTTCGGGGCAAGATTACACACTGAACAATGGCGAAATGATCACCATGCCGGCCAACGAACCGCATGCCCTCATGGCTCTGGGAGAATTCAAGATGGTACTCGTCATGATAAAATCGTAGCTAATTCATCCCGAATCGTAACTTGCCATATTTCTCATTTCTAAATCATCAGAACGATATCGACACATCTGCAATTGCACACATTTCGATCAAAGGGCAGCGGTGTAAAGTGAACGTAAACCTGGCAGGTGATTAGTTTCTTCCCTTTACAGGAATAATGATATTGCCAATACCAGTACGATGGTTCCAACGATATCGCCAAAGCTCGTCACAATAGGAATTACGGAATTCGACGGATCGACTCTCATTTTGTATGAAAATGATGCGGTCGTAAAATCAAGTACAAATACAATAAGAGTTATAATCAGAATTGCGAAGACATTAATCAGAAGAAGCGGCGTGAACGGTATAATTGGGATATTAAAGATGTCTGCGCCAAGTTTAGTTATCACGGTGACGATCGGTGCGATGATAATCGCCAATGCAATGGAGCCGAAGAAATTTTTGATCACATAGTCGTTCATTCGGTAGGGTTTTAGATAACCGAGATGAAGCCCGGATGCAAAACGTGCGCCAAAGATTCCACCGATACTCCCTGCTTTGGCAATGATCTGGGGAACCAAAATGAGAAGGCCTGGAATAAGATAAAACTTCTCGTACTGCCAATGCAGATAGATCCCAGCCAGCACGCCCAACACGGTACACATGAAGAGTATTGGAATGCTTTGCTTTATTATGCTCGGCAGCCTGTATCGGATGGGGATACGTTTGATGATCATGGGTACGGCGGGCAACAAAAGAAGACTCCACGCATCATCGATCTTGAACCTTAGGACAATATCTGCAGCAATGAATACAACGGCAACAGTTATCACATCACCCACCATGCCGATAATGGGCGCAACAATATTATCCGGGTCCAAGCGTCTGCTGAAAGCGAAATAGGTAAGTGTGACCGTGAATGGTATTAGTATCAGTGAGGCCATTGCCGAAGCTAAAATAGCAATCAAAAGTAGGTTCACTAGTGGTATACTGGGGAGGCCAAAAACATGACATGCTAATCGTGCAAACAAACCGATAATTATGGAGACCATGAGAGAGAGTGAAAATCCAGCCCCAATATTGTCCAGGTTGAATTTACCCAGGCTAAATCGCTTGTCGATTAGGCCGAGATGGAGGGAGGCTGAAAGTCTCGAGCCGAGCGCAGTGCCAATATTTCCCCTCAAACCCATAATTGCCGGAACCAAGATTATCAAACCTGGGATGAGGTCAAGCCTCTCGTGCATCTTACCCAGAATCGAACCCGCAAATAACTCGCCAATTGACGTGAGTATGACTACTGGTGTTGCCTGAAGAAGGATGTCAGTGACTATTCTTCTACTTCTTCGTTTCCTTCTTCTTGCCTTTGACATATTCCTGCATCTTTCTTATCGCTATATCCCTCCCTTCAATGATCAGAACGTCGCCGCTTTTTATACGCTTCGCTCCAGGAGGATCAAGGGTCCACTCATCTTCTCGCCGGGTGGCGATTATCCTGAAAACAGCCTTAGGATCGATATCAATCTCCTCCAGTTTCTTCCCATCAAGTTTTGAATCGGGTTCGACCTCATGTCTTGTTATCCTGATATCCTTTCGGGAGTAAGCTATCTTGATAATCGGATGCACGCCAACATTTCTAATGGCTATCTCAATCAAATCGTCTATCCCGTCAGATATTTCTTTAACCGCAACTCCTATTTGCAGAATGTTGGCAATCTGGGGAATATCTTCCTTCGCAGACCTGGATAAGCGCGCTACCATCAGTGCTTCCTTTCTTAACTGGTAATCCAAATCCCTTATCTCAGCTTTCACCCGGAATGCCTCCTGAGCCAGCTCAAGATTATCCTCCAGCACCGCGGCGTAACCGAGGTCGACTATCAACTGACTGTATTTTCGCAACAGAATCAGAATCTCTTTCAAGTTCTTGGTTTTAGCCATTTTGCCTCCTGCGTACAGAGTAAATACTATTTTCTGCCTTATGTCAACAAATGTGCAAAAACACTACTCCCAACACCTCTCATATTGTTGACGTACCTCTGACAGTGCACAGCCGTATTTCCCCCAATATAGAGGATGGCTGGGACAAGAATCTACACCATAGAGCAAATGGACTTTGTTCCAGGTTGGTGGTGCAGATCGAGCGGTCCTCGGCAACAACATAAGATGCGAGGTAAAACATACGCCCTTGTTGTAGGTCCTCTGTTTCAATTTGTTTGATCTAATTGACTGAAGCCCAACTCTCTCCATCATCCATTTTTGCATCCAATGCATCCAGTAGTCCTCCAATGCAATCTTAGCAAATCCAGTGGCACTTCTCCCCATCAACCATATCTGCAATCAGCAGCTTCCCGCAGCTGTTACCGTGTGCCTTCCTGTGTGCCCAGATGCAACTCCTAACTATGATACCCTTCCCCTTGACCGGTAGCCCAGAAGCCTCAGGTGGTCCGTACTCTATCATGCTAATGGGATCTTTGCAACGAAAGAGTATTTTCATATGATAACCTTTAGGTACCGCATAATTAAGGTATGCAACACACCCGCGAAGTCTCATAACCAATCTCTTGAGCGGCGCTTCTTTTTTCACATGAAAGATGCATCCGACAAGTAATCTCTTTTATCGCGCTTTATTAGTGATGTCAATTATACTCACTGAAAAATCGCTAGTTGTCATTCTATGTGCTCCAAATAACATGTCGTATTTATCTCGTAGAACATTATTATTACAACACCAGGATGCCGCAAGGTGTTCTTGCCTCTCATACTACTACCGGCGTAGAGACTTTCCACGTAGACCTAACGACACATTACGGTAGTTACAGTTAGAACTATAAGCCCACATCGCGGTCGTGAAATCGCGCGTAGTATACCAGGTTTTGATGAACTTACGGTAAAGCGTGCGCCGGTTATAGAGCCGCTGGCTGCTCTCAGCCATAGCCCTAGCCAACTCATGTGGTTTCATTAACAGCGGGTTGTGAATAACTTCGGTCATGTCATATCGAGACCAATCGCCGGGGAAATCAGTGTACAGCAGCCTTCCTTGTTCATCTAGCATACCGAACAAGCGCGTTCCGGGCAATGGCGTCAAATACGTTGTCTGCATGACATCGACTCCACTTCTCAGAATGTAGTTTGTTCGACGTCGCAAGGTTCTTGGCGTATCGCTATCCATACCGTAGATAAAGGCTCCCAGAACTGCAATGCCATGTCGGTTGATGCGACGAAAGACTTCCTTGTACTTACCGACCCCCACCTTGAGATTAAGTTTTTTGTTAGTTTCCCCCAACGCCTCAACAGTTTCTGCCTCCACGCCTAGAAAAACCATTCGGCAACCGCTCTTTCCCGCATACGCTAGAACCTCTTCGTTATCAGCAAAGTTCATAGAAGCCTGACAGAACCAGTCTTTCCTTATGCCACGCTCTATCATTCCTTTAAACAGAAGCAGGGCACGTTCTGCTGCTGCCCTACCGTAGCCTATGATGTTGTCGTCCACAAAGAACACCATTTTTTCAGGCAAAACTTCTAACTCATCTAATACTTCTTCAACAGGTCGTTGACGATATCGATGGCCATTGAGCGCGGTAACCGAACAAAATTCACAATCCATAGGACACCCACGGGCCGTCTGTATCGACCCGAATAAATAGCCAGGGTGAAAAAGATCATGCCTTGGTTTCGGCATATCACGCAACTCAGAAAAACCGGCTCGGTATACCCTCTGCAAATTGTTGCGCCTAAAATCACTTATAACCTTTGGCCACACGGTCTCCGCTTCGCCTATCACCACGGTACCTACGAAATGAAGCGCCTCATCCGGAAGCATCGACGCATGAATACCACCCAATACTGTCGGTATCCCCTGAGCGCGGTAGAACCCTGCCAGCTCGTAAGCCCTTGTAACTGATGCCGTGAATGAAGTAATCCCGACCAAATCAGCATCCTCATATTTGAAGCATTCGAAGTTTTCATCAATGATTTTAATGGACCAGTCATCAGGAGTCAGCGCCGCAACTATGCCAAGCCCTAGTGGCGGGAAACGGGAGCTAGGATTCACCGTTAATCCAATTCGATTCCTATTAACTGGATTTATCAAGATCAGTTTCTTTCTCATCTGGTGTATACACTCATTGCGCTAACAGGGTTATCTATCACCTGGAATAGTCTTACGTTCAACGGGACTCTTAGCGCCTTTTTTCATATATTCCTTCCAATTGTAGTAAGGATCGTAGACACGCTTAGGGTCAAGCCAATCAGCCTTTCTGGCTCCTGTTTTGGTGTAGTATTCATACAGGAAAGTAGGTTTATCCAATCTTTTTAACAACTCCAAATTCTGTGCAATGACACCGCTATTATCTTGCCATACAATAATTGCTGAATCGCATTCTTGAATCATGTTCGTCTCGCGCTCGGTCACGCTTTTCCCATACTGCTTGGTTTTCCAATCTCCTGCATTATACCGTATGCTCTTCGCATGACCCACAATAACGTTCTTGTAAAGCTTACGCCTTAGATAATCCTGATAGATCCAGCATGCACCGGGTACCTCCCCCACAATGATCTTCATCCTACGGGACATCGCTTCATCCATCTTTCTCGCCAGCGGGGCCGGCAACTTCTTCGCCCGGAATGCCTTGCTTCCCATTAGCAGCAGTTTCCTGCCGACGAACCTAACGCGCTTCTTTCCCTTCACACTTTCTACACTTGTCGTGTTCTCGCATTACGCTCTGCGTCTAACACTTCTTAATGAAAACAACCCCATCATCGCTGTAATCTGTTTTTTCATCTGCGTAATCAATGGATGCGAAGCATCCAATGACATAATGACTCAATGACTCTATATTCTTAATCTTCCAGCTTCTTTCAAAACATGAAACGCATCAACCGTTACCCACTCATTGCACTTCCGCTTATTAACACCACCCCAATCCACTAAATCGTAATTGCTTTTCTTCTCATCTGTGTTCTGATAAAACCTCGCTTCGGCTGGCCAGCCGCCATTGGGTAACCTTTTCTCTTCAAGAATGTCCAACGCATCCTGACATCTCTCATCGCCTATAAACCCCGCTTCGGCCATCACCTTAAGGCCGAACAGGATATCGTATCTCCAGTAATGAGGATAGTGTAGCTGTAAGAACTCTTCGTTCATCACCCTGCCATTGCTTTCTCTCTTGAATAATTTTTTCTTAAGGAATAGTTCTGCGGCTCTTTTAACTGTTTTGTAAACATCTCTCGAGTCTTCTCGCTTTGCATACAACGCAAGTCCTCTCAAGGGAAGCAATGATTCCCAGAATGATGAATGATGAGCGGACGGCCTTCTATCGCAGTTCCAGCCTCCGTCAGGCCACTGCCATTTCATTAACAATGCGGCCAATTGCCCGGTTCGTTCATTGCTGAAGCCCAAGGCAAGCGACGAAAAGAGAGCATTCCCTTGTTGTGAGGCGCATCTCCTCGCGCGCCCCTGGATTATTGGAACAGCCTCATCTTTGTAGGCAGGTTGCGCAAAATCGCGAATCACTTCGTTCACGAACACAGGGCTTAACCATAAATTCAACACTTGATCGATAATCGGAACCAGGTCTTTATCACCTTCTGGATAACCAAGGTCTGCCAAACAAGCAACAACCCAGTGGGCACCTTGCCACTTCCTATACACATGCTTTATCGGTTCTAGCTGGCCTTTTGCATTCCGGTTCTTCAAGAGAACTCGAACGAGCGTCGAATGCTTTATTTCTTGCCGAAGTTTCTTGCTCTGGGCAGAGCTCTTAGATTCATTCAGCAGTAATATCCTGGTCTTGTATCTGATAGATGGTTCGGCTGAACTCAATAATTGTTGAATGATACTTTTGCTCATGATCCTACAAACCAATTTCCTTTAGAATATTTTTGAACCGTGTATTGCTCACCATGTGGTCGGCTGCAACCTTCCCATTATGAATAATAGAAAATACAGCATATGGGGTAGGCGCTGATTGAGCTTCTTTTGGTGTCTTCAGCTCAACCGATTTGAACCTTGTGCCGCTCCTCTTCGCAGTCTCGAATATTTCGCCCAAAGACTTGCCAACATACGGACATTGATTCGACCATATGATTGTGAGTCCTCTTTTGTACTTCTGGAGCCTCTTTTCAAAATCTCCGGGGAATCTAGGGCCCGGCGCATTCTTCACGAATTTCTTGGCAAGAAGCTCATAGTCAGGAGGAGCCGTATCGACTAACGTAAAACCCGACTCAATAAATAAATCCCTTCTTGCTATGAAAGTACCTTTGGGACTGCTTCGCGTGAGGACTACAACGCCGAGCATGTTATTCTTTTTGGTATCCTTCAAGCACTCACCGAGGAGCATTTTCCCATAACCCTTATGCTGAATACTCTTTGGATATATCCATATGCAATGAATCACCATATATCCTTTGGCTTTTACCGCCCGCCAGGCTTTCTCTGCTGGGGCATATTCAACAAACCCAATCCACTTTCTGTCATCTGTGACAAGCAGCTTATACCTTAGCCCTTCAGTCAACCGTTTCTTCAACCAATTTGTCTTCGCAGTGTATCCCGGATGCTTCCGATTTTGAAGAAAGCAATGAGCAAAATCATACATATTGTTCTTATTAACATCAACTATCTGAATGCCTGGCATTCATTTCTCCTGTGGCAATCCACGACACAATCCCGATAATCAAAAATGCTATCAACAACACGAACAATGTATGCTGTAGTTCCGAAGATACGCCTTTATCCCCGCCCTGCACGCAATACGGAAAGTAGCGTGAGAGTATACCCGACAGCAACAGAAATACGAATCCAATGCCCCTATTCTAAATCGCGTATGTAGTATCGTACAGAACTCAACCCGCAGGCATAGATTTGTGGAAGTGGACAATCTTCCAACCGGCTTCGTGTTTTTCCAAAACCCAGGTGCAACGGACAGGGAGCTCAACCGGGTTCTCCGCCATCATCGCCTTAAGGTCCCACAAACATGTAGCCCAAGCAAGCTTACCGTCAGCAGAAATATGAATCTGCAAACCGCTGACTTCGATCTTCGTCTCAGACAACATTTCGTTTTGCCCGTCCATGACTTTCTCCAGAGCGGTCCACCCAACAATGGGCTTGCCGAAGCCGCCAAAATTGACCATTGTAGTATCGTGCATCACGAGCTTCCCATAGAGTTCCATATCTTCCGTCTCAACACTCTTAACATATTCATCTAGGACGATTTCGACTGCTGCAATCTCGGCCTCAAGGTCGATAGTTGGCCGGACACAGGTAATTGCCAGTAGAACGAATACTGACATCAACGCCACATACTTCATGGTAACCTCCTCTTCCCAGGATCTTATCCTGTAATACATATGAACTAAGGACATAAGAACTCCTCCAAGGGTACTTAGCCAAACATAATATTGTAGTGGACATCTATTGTCAACCTACCACAACCAGGAATATCGGAACTAACAGAATCACCAGGATCAATATCCAAAACCAGAGGGGACCGAACATGCGCGTTTGCGTTCTATAATGCTGATATTCTTCTCTGAACCTCACTCCAACATCGTATTTTTCCTCGAGTTTGGCCTGGCTATAATTGGCTAATAATACAAGCGGAAAGACAAGCATGCCGTCAAAATTGGTGCGCACTATTGAAATACCCAGCGAGATAAGCACAATCCCCAGATATACAGGATGCCGGCTAAATGAATAAACACCCGATTTGAGTAACCTCCCACCTGTATCCTGACCTCCGATCGCATGTCTTTTGATTACGGTGTACACCAAAAGACAGACACTGGTCACAACCATTACTTGACCCAAAATGGCATACCAGTTTGCTACGAGCATATCTTCTAATACCGCAGGTTTAGCCAGAACATTGGGATCTGAGCGAATGCCCACTGCAAGATAACAGAGTAGATTATAAACAATCACAAACACTATATTGCACGGTCCACTTTCGAGCACTGCGTGGTATCTCTTCCTATCGCGCAGCATCGTTCGTGAGACGATTAAGTAAACGAACAGTGCTACTATCAAGGCCAGTCTAATTATCCACTTATATGACATTGTCCAATCTTCACAACTTACGCATAAGCATGCGCCTTAGTGTCTGATAGCCACTCTTTTTATAAAAACGCAGAGGCCCTTCCTTGAACTCCCAAATATCAAGCCGCATTTCATCCGCATTCCTCTCCTTCGCCCACTGCTCAGCTGCTTCCAAGAGCTGTCTACCAAGTTTTCTTTTTCTGTGTCCCTCGCTCACCATCATGCTCTGTAGGTGACCATACCTGTAAGATATTCTATATTGGTTTGCTTCATCTTGCTTCATATACACTTCAGCAAATCCAACTACTCGGCTATCTGCTTCAATAACGAGAATCACCGAATCACTGCTGCCAATGACTTTCTCAATTCTTGTACACAGCTCATCATTATCATAACCGACTGGTCTTCGGAGCCGAGCTGGAATGCCCCGTACATGGAATTCGTGGAATTCTAAATACAAACGGCACAATGCGTCAAGATCTCGTTTGTCTGCTTGTCTCACAATTATTTCATGCATGTATGCACTCTTATGTTAAAACATAGAGACAGACCGGGTTTCATCTCTGACACTTAGGACAGAAATAGCACGCGCCGCCCAGATATTGCATCTTCTGCACCTTAGCCCCACACTTCGGGCATGGCTTGCCAACTGCATTTTTATCCATTATGCGAACGTATCTTCCCGTACTATTATGAAGGTCGTACTCGTCGTAGCGTCCGCCTTTCTTTATTATTTCCCGCACCGTCGCGAAAATTGCCTTGTATAATTTACGCTTCTGCTCCTTGCCAAGCCCCTCAACCGGATGTCTCGGATGAAGACATGCTTTGAACATTATATCCTGTGCGCTTGCATTCCCCAGTCCAGGTATCAACTGATCTTGCGTGAGCAGTCCCTTTACGCTCTTCTTTTCGGAAAGGTTGTCTATCAGCTTACAGAAGTATTCAAAGGAAAAAGCATCTTCAATTGGCGTAATTCTCATATCCTTCACATACTTGCGTTTCTGGTCCTCCCCTTTTTTGTGTAACTCAAATGCACCCCACATCTGAGTCGTGGCGGTGAAGAATGAGTTGTCTTCGAACGTAAGGTACAAATGATATTTTTTCGGCATCTTTGCACCGGGTTGATGATAAAGCATCTTACCTCCGCATTCGCCCAACAACAACACATAACCCGGTTTTAAGTCGATGAATAACCAGCGACCCTTTGCCCGGGCCTCGCCGACCGTTTTACCATGGGTCAATCTCTCAAATTCAGCGTGCTTCCGGTTATACCACACAAATTTGTGCGGTACATTTCCTAAAACTCCTTTCTTTATCTTCTTCCCCTTTAACGTTTTGTCCATCTGCTTGGCAATCGTCACATACTCCGGCAACTCAAACACTTTTCACCGCCTTCGTCACTGTGCCATATAAAAGCAGCAAAATCACAAAAGACACTTACGTCACTCGCATCAAAAAATAGGCAAGACCGAAACTCCACATAGGGGACACTACAATACAGCCCAAAGCTGCACTGATATCGACCAGGAGACCGATATGCAAGAGCATTCCAACAAACACTAGCAGGAAACTAACTCCGCCCACGCACCCAATTATCCCCAGCCACAAGGGCAGCGCACCAACATTAACCGCCGTCACATTGAACACAAGAAACCAGAGCCCTACTAAGAAAAAACTGAACAACCCCCAGGGGTCAATGTTCGGCAGACCATTTGTCTTTACTGCCTCCCGCGCACTTTCAGATAGGTTTGGCCAAGCATCGCTTAAACGCAGTGCCTGTTTGAGCATCAATCCAAAACTCAGCGCCGCCACCACGAACCCGAGGGCCGCCCCAAAACGTAGTATACTGTGGAGAATTCCTTCAACAACACCCAACGCCACTCCGGCCCCCATAATCACTGCCGCGCCTGCCAACGAAGCGATCATCATAGCCCAGTAGTGTACTGTGAATGCTCCAGCTGATTGACCAAGAGATTCAAAAAAATCCCGTTTCAAACCCGATGCCATATGCAGCTGCGCCCGGGGCATCAGGAAATGAGTTACACCACCTATGATACTTGCTACACCCAGAGTTATTGCAAGCCACACCATTGGTTTCTCACCTCCTCACACATACAATAATTTGAAACAATACTAATGTCAAGCAATTCCTCCTTGAACGCTGGTTTCTGGCTTGTGGCACCTACCTTCCTAAGAACATTACTTCTTGCCTCCAAAATAGACTGCCCTGAATTCTTCTAGCAGACTTCTGAATTTCTCGGCAGTTGTAAGGTCAGTTGTTTGTTTCATTTTCATTGCAATAATTAACATATGATGGAGCAAGGTGATTTGCTTAACATACGTTATGTACTTAACATCCTCTCCTTTTTCGACAGGTTTAATGCGTTGTGTCATGAAGTACTGGCATACAATATCCTGAATTTCATCTGCGTGGCTTTCCTTGTTGTTAATCCATCGCACCAGTTGATTATGATCGATTCGTTCTTGCTCTATAAGTGTCAAAATCATATTCATTGATTTTTCAACAGTCACTATGTGTTCAACGATCATTTCAAATCTCATTTCGTCATCGTATATACCACAAGGTATTTCACAATGAGCAAAAGCAGTGTTCACGCCCATTACCATAAGTAGCGGCAACACTGCAACCACAACGTGTCTTGCACTCATTCTATGCATAAAAACCCCCTTTTTTCGCGCTCTATGTAGAAATCTAAACCTACACACCGATATGCCCTACTCTCACATCTTGTAGCCCACCACCACTTCGAGCATCTGAGTAACATCCAATAATAGCCTCTTTGTCATGATTTTCAAGGAGCAGTTCCACAACCGTGACCCATGCAACGAACTACCCAGCGACTTTTTGGTGTTGACTTTTCTCAGAATAGCGGCTATCATCATTAGATGGAGATAACAACAATAATAATAAGACTCGCTATTTCAATTGTGATCGGCGGTGTGATAGGGATCGAACGGGAGCTTGAGCATAAACCTGCTGGCCTGCGTACAATAATTCTTGTGTGCCTTGGTTCAACCATATTCATGCTAGTCGGTTTGGACTTGGGCCTAGCCAGTTCGGAACTGGGCAGGATTGTCGCTGGAGTGGTAACAGGCATAGGTTTCCTGGGCGCCGGCGCGATCATCCGCGCGCGTGGCGAGGTGTACGGACTAACCACCGCAGCCACTATTTGGTTGGCAAGCGGGCTTGGATTGGCGATCGGAGCCGGTTACTACATTCTGGCAATCATCGCCTGCATTTTCGTGCTTGTTGTACTGAGGATTCTCGGTTTCGTAGAGAAGGCTCTGAGCAAGAAGTAAATCATAGCAGAAGCATATTAAAGGGAGTGCAAGCAATGTACCACAATAGAATAAACATCTGCAATTTAGCCTTCGTGTTATTCTTTTGTGCTCAAATCACCGGGGCTCAAACGAATGCACTGATGGATAAAGAACCGCATCTCGACCCCAAAGCAAAGGTGGCAGTCATCGAAAGCATTAGCGATCTGATCATCGAGCGATACGTATTCTCGGATATTGCGCTGCAAGTGAAAGAGCATCTGGCTTTGAGATTGAAGAACGGGGCCTATGATGAAATAGATGGCGCAGTTCAATTCGCCAACGCCCTTTGGCAAGATCTCCACGGAAGCAGCAAAGATAATCACTTCTTCATCGAGTATAACCCTGAGCGAGCCAGACTGGTTATGGCTCAAAAGAGTCAATCCCAGGAGGAAATCGAAAAAGCTAATCAAGAAATGGCCGAAAAAGATCGGCTCACCAATTTCGGATTCAAGAAACTAGAGGTCATGAAAGGTAATGTCGGATATCTGGACCTCGAATTCTTCTCCGATCCCGACTATGCCGGCGCAACCGCGGTTGCTGCCATGAATTTCCTCGCTAATTCGGACGCGGTCATAATAGACCTTAGGGATACTCCGGGCGGCGAACCAACCATGGTACAGCTACTCAGCAGTTATTTTGTTAAGGGAACCCCACAGGGCAGAACGCACCTAAATACTCAAGAACGGGCATATGACGGAAGTGTTGAACAATACTGGACAATTTCATACGTTCCTGGCAAGCGCATGTACGACATGGATTTATATGTACTAACTGATGAGTACACCGGCTCTGCAGCCGAGGCATTTGCTTATAGCATGAAGGCCCTCAACCGCGCCACAATAATCGGCGAAAAAACACGTGGTTCTGCGCACAATGTAGATATTGAGGTCATACAGGAAAGCTTCGTGATGCACCTACCCGTGCGTAGACCGGTTAACCCCATCACGGGCACGAATTGGGAACGGACCGGTGTTGAGCCGCACATCGTCGCTCCGAGCAAGCAAGCCCTCGACAAAGCATATTTGATAGCGTTGGAGAGAATCCTAGCGAAAACCAAAAACGACGATCAAAGATTCCGGATAACCTGGGCACTCGATGCCGCAAGGGCAAGAATCGAACCAGTAAATCTTGACGAAAAATTGCTTGAGAAGTATGTTGGTGAGTACGGTGAACGGAAAATCACCCTGGAAAACGGTGAGCTTTTCTATCAACGTACCGGGCCAAAGTACAGATTAATTCCCTTGAAGGAAAATCTCTTTGCAGTAGAAAGCTTGGATTATTTCAGAATAGAAATGACCACAGATGAGAAAGGTGATGTCACTGCATTAGTTGGGCTTTATGATGACGGCAGAAAAGATCCTTCTAAAAGAACGAATTGATCAGTTGATGAATAGCGCTTGACAACGCACAGATCTTTGCTGTATAATGGTACAAGAAGCCGGATTATGTAACAGATAACCACCAAGTTTGTTACTTGAACGGAGAGGAGTAAATTATGGAATTCAAAGAGCGTCGGTCCGGGAAAGAACGCCGCTCTGGAAAAGACCGTAGGAAGTTCCAGGATCCAAATTACAAGGGTCCTGAGCGTCGAAGTAGCAAAGATCGAAGGTCTGGCACAGAACGACGGAAATCTAAACAGAATCAATAAAAACCAAAGCAACTGCTGATTGTTGTGCATTTATTGTAGTGAAAGGAGAGGATATGATTAGAATCTTCATCATGTTGGTCGGCCTCACTGGGCTATTATCGATCGCCTGTCAAGGTTCTGGAGTGGACCAGACAAAAGTAGACGAGGTTAAGGGACAAATCGCAGAGATCCGAGAATATATTGCTGAATTAAACACGTACCACGATTCAGTGTTAGCGGTCCAGGCCAACCTCTTCAAATTGAACTGGAAAATACATCCTGAAGAAATGGAGCGTATGTTTGGAGCACCAACCAAGGATACCTTTCCATTCCCCAAACCTCCTCCGCCACCGCCCTATCCGATGGAAAGAAGAGCTATTGATCAGTAATCGATAACAAAAACACATATTATCGACTGACGCTGGCCAGGTGTCTATTCTCTCACCTTATCCGCCCTTGGTTGAGCTATCGCCAGCCACCGATTAGGATAAACGGTGCCCAATAGTAGGGGTGAGCGTATCCGTCGTGCTGTATCATTGCCACCTGTGCCTGACGCAACGCTTCCAATTTATCCATTTTGCCGCTTTTCAGATTCTTGTAAAAGCTTTCCATTAAGAGAGCGGTAGAACGGTCGGCAATTTCCCACAGGCTCGCTACTATCGTCGGCACGCCCGCAACCTTAAAGGCATTGGAAAGCGTTACCAGTTCCATACCGGCAGTTCCCGGGTCAGCCTCAACCGCAGTTTCGCACGCTGAAAGGGTAACGAGCGACGTTCGCTTGAAATGCCCGGATAGACCAAGTATTTCGCGTACCGTGAGATTACCCTCGCGGGGCGGCGCCAGCACAATATGTGAGAAACGCGGGTCAGCATCCAAAATACCATGTGTGGCAAGATGGATCAGCCGGTAATCGCCACAAACTTCAATGAACCGGTCCTTGCGTGCGCTATCATACTTACACACACAACATTCAGGAAAGATTTGGGCGATGAGGTCGACTTCGATCTCAGCACTTGGCAGGGTACCATCGGCATTACCAAACGCAAGCAGCGTCTGCCCACCATACTCAACTCCTAGCAAGAGGTCAGTGAGAAAGGATGCCGATGGAAGGTAACTGATCCGCTTCCATTCCACAAAGTACTGCAAATGCTCCTGCGCATCACGACGCCGTAGTGCGTGAAAGGGAAGGTAGTGTAGTATCCCGTATGGAATAATCACGACATTTGGGAACCCCGTTATTTGTGGTTCTGAAGGTGCGATGAGCACGTCGTAAAGACGCGCATAGAGTTTGTCTAGCTCATCTTCTGCAGCCTGCCATTTCAGCGATGTGAGAGCCTGCATGACCCATTGATCAATGCTGTCCTTCGGCTGTACCCTCGATTGCGCAAGAAAAATATCCTTCGTGAAAAGCAACACCACATATGTGTTACCTACCGATACAAATTCCAGGAATACAACGCTATCAGGAATAATTTCCTGTATGTATTTTAACATTCGATGCTGCGGCACCATTATGTTGTAAAGCTGTGGATGATAGACTTTTAAATCAAGCATCTTCTGATTGAACTGACCCTCGAGCGCACTCAAGCTAGCCAAATACTCTGACTCTTCGATTTTGTTCCTTTGGTAGCGCTTCCGCAAACCCTCCATTTCACTTGATAAGAAGTTAATGCGCTCTAGCATTCTTTGCAATGACGGGTCGTAAGCGACCATTTCACCTTGCTCAAATGCCTTGCGCAGTTTTTGAGAACGACTACGCTCCATGTAGTCAAACGCCTCTTCATACTGCCCGAGCATGATGAGCAGAATAATGAGCCGTTCGTAGACATCTTTCTCGGATTCAATGTAGTATGTTTTTAAATCCACACGCTCAAATGTCTCCCTGATGGATTCCTTTACTTCGATCGACTGCTTATAATAAAATATCGCCTTTTCAACATCCAATTCTTGCTCATAGAGATACCCAATATCGTGAAGTGTCGTGCCTTCAGTATTCTGGTCTCTTATCTGTCTCGCCAAAACGAGTGCCGAATCGTAATAGGCAAGCGCGCGATCATATTGCTCGCGTTCACGAAAGACCGCCCCAATGTGGCTGAGAATTTTTGTCTTACGGAATTTGTTGATCACCTCATCTGCAATTACTAGGGCCGAATCAAAATATGCGAGTGCTTTATCGTACTGGCCGAGATTATAGTAAGTACAACCCATATTATGAAGAGTAACGCCCTCCATTCTACGCTCCTTAATCGCTCGCATGATCACGAGTGCTGAATCATAGACACTCAGTGCTTCATCATAGCGCTTGAGCGCACGGGACGCGGCGCCAACGTATATGAGAATCAGCCCGTTAGTATATTCAATATTAAGTTCCTTGATTATGACACGCGCGGAATCGTAATAGGATAGCGCCCTATCGTACTGCTCGAGGCCGTGATAAATACCCCCGATGTACATAAGAATCGACCCTTCGCGTAATCTTTCTCTCGTATCCCGCGAGATCGCGAGCGCCGAATCGTAATGGGCAAGTGCCTGGTCGTAACGTGCTAGCTGATCACAGATTGCGCCAATCGAAATGAAGATAATTATGACTTGGCTTCTATTTTTGATTGCCTTCGCAATCGTAAGTGCAGAATCAAGATAGGCAAGTGCTTTGTCATATCGGTAGTAGTCATCATACGTTAAACCAAGATTTACAAGGGTATTTCCTTCACCCAGCTGATCTTTGAGCTCCCGACGTATTTCGAGTGCAGCATTATGATATGCGAGCGCGCTATCATACTGACAGAGAAACCGATATGTCATACCGCTGCAATCAAGAACATAAGCTGCTGACATTCGATCCTTTATCGACCACATGATATCAAGGGCAGCCCTGTTGAAATCGAGCGATTTGTCATAACGACGCAGCGCGTTGTTAACCCAGCCTATGCCCATGAGCGTGCGTCCTTCTAGCTTTAGGTCCTTTGTCGCCCGCGCAATTACGAGTGCCGAGTCGTAATACGCAAACGCTTTATCGTATCGACCCAGAACGCTGTAGGCAGTCCCGATCCTCCTGTGTATCTTACCCTCGAGATTCTTTTCCCCTATCAAATGCACAATCACTAGGGCTGAGTCTTGATAAGCAAGTGCCTTTTCGTAATCACTCAATGCATCATACGCCCAACCGATATTGCAGAGAACACGACCCTCTGTATACTTGTCATCAATTCGTCTCGAGATTACCAGTGCCGAATCGTAGCACGTCAGGGCTCGGTCATATTGACTCAACACCTCATAGACTTCACCGATAGCGTTAATGATCCGACATTCTGATTTTCTATTTTCCGCCTTCCTTGCAAGCACCAGGGCAGAATCAAAATAAACTAATGCGCTGTCACACTCGCACAGTTCATAAAATACTTCGCCGATGTTATGCAAGCGGTGAGATATCTGGTCCTTTCTGCCCAATACGACTTCTGCCATGAGTGCTTGTCTGAATATGCTTATAGCAGCTTGATAGTCATAGGTGTCGAAACGATGCTCTGCCTCATAGTACAGACTATCGGCTCTTTGGGCAAGCACGATTGCTGTAGGCTGTTCAGTGTCTGCATAGATATTACTACACAAAAACAAAACCACAAAATATATAGTAGAAACTCGAGATATCATACGCACCTCTGCTATGCTCCCCTACCGTCAATTGATAACCTTGCTCCAGCGTTTTTTGGTACACGCTGTTCCCATACCCTGATTGCCTCTTCGATTAGATTTTTTAATCTTGGCGATTCTGCCCAGCTCTGCAACGTATTTTCGTTGGCACTAAATGTGATTCTATTTCTCGCCACAAATTCTCCCTATTTATTACAAGCAGTCATGATAATTGTAATACGAAATGCGTATTTGTCAAATGTTTTTCCTGGTACTACAAGTAAATTCGATGGTCTCACTTCACATTGACTTAGTCCTGACAATTCATTCTTGAGGCATTACGTTTCTTGGCAATCAATGAGGCAAGACGCTTGACATCTGATCTGTTTTCAGTTTATAATGGGTGGGAGGTATCTATGCGTAAGTTGTCGTTAATTCTTTTTATGATATTTGTATTAATATCTCACGCGGAAACGCCCGTTTTTGATGATCCCGTCTACATTGAAGCCAATGGCACTCCGATAAATGTCGGCTACGGCGGGAACGCATCGCCCTTCATTATTGATTGGGACGGAGACGGCAAGCAGGATTTATTGCTTGGTCAATTCAACCAAGGACGCGTCCGTTTTTATCCGAATATCGGTACAAACTATAATCCGACATTTAGCGATTTTATCTATCTACAGGCTGACGGTACTCCCATATCGGTGAGTTATGGTTGATGCCAGGGAGCAACAGTCGCAGTTTGCGACTGGAATGAGGATAGCTATCTTGATCTCATCACGGGCGAACGCAATGGCTATTTTACTTTTTTCCGTCGGACCGGTACAGGCGATTTAACCAACGAAGGGTATATTCAAGCCAGCGGTATAGATATTAAAACCGACAATAATTCCTGGCCGTTTATCTGTGATTGGGATGAGGACGGTAGGAAAGACCTTCTCGTCGGCCAAGAAGGCATCTATCAACCGTGCAATGTCTATGTTTATATCAACGAGGGTACGAACGCGGCGCCTGTTTTCGGCGATTCGACGCCAGTCCTCTTCAATGGCAGCCCACTCACTTATTGGCGAACCATCCCGGTCCTTCAGGACCTTGATCTCGACGGCAAGAAGGACATGACTTTAGGTGGATGGTATAGCGACGTCCGGTTCTACACAAACGTCGGAACAAATGCCAATCCGGTATTCACGAATTACATTTATCTAGTAATGCCAGACTCGCAAAATTTTCTGAACGGCAATCCACCCCGCATCAATTTCGCAGATTGGGATGGCGATACTGATCTAGATATGATCACGTGCGATTACTACGGCTCGGTTTTTCTCCGCGAGAATATTACACCCCAAAGCATCGCTGAAAATGACGACCAATCATCAACATCATTAAACCTCACAATAACGCCCAACCCTTTCCATCACTCTACTGATATCCGATATCAGATAGCGGATAACATACAGAAATGCGAATTCAAGATATATGACATTACTGGCCGCCTAGTTACTGATTTTTCTGAACAGATATCTGTAATCGGTTGTCAGTCATCAGTAAAGTGGGAAGGAACAGACCAAACCAATCGTCAGCTGTCGAGCGGTGTCTATTTTATCACACTCAAGAGTGGCATCGATATCCGAGTGGAGAAAGTAATGATCGTTCGTTAATTCCGTAGCAAGGCCTGGCATTGTGGTGTAGTCATTATGACAGTCCAAACGCACGAAGTCATCGTCCGTCGGTTCTTCTACGAAGTTCTCAGAGATGGGAAATTGGAAGTCCTCGATGAAATCATGGCGCCTAATTGCTCTTACGCAGATGGCGGAAAGCTAAAACACAAAACCCGGCATGCTTTCACTAATTATGTTCGTGAAGCGCGTGCGCAGTTCACGCGTGTCAGTATTACCATTCACGACATGGTCGCGGAAGGCGAAAAAGTTGCGATACGTTGTACGTATCACCTCGAGACAGAATGTAACCGCTACGCACTTCCGGTGATGGGTATTTTTCGTTTTCGGGAAAACAAAATAGTGGAAATCTGGCGTAACATCGCCGCACGTGATGATACGGAATCTTCGTCTTGACCCTCAGTTACTGCAATTTCCGCATCCTTGACTGCATTCACTCACTTCGAATCGCCACACAATGCGTCGAAGATGTATTCTATGCCTTTACATGTCTTTAATTGCCGCTCAATGCCCTGAATTGCCCTGTTTTTGAATGACTCAGTGACGCAGTGGCCTAATGATTTCTATAAAGAAAACCGCTCAGGGGTCAGCGATTCATATTTTGCTGACGCATTTCCTTTTGTAAACAGCAAAGGAAAGACTATGTCACTGGTGCAACACGGTAACCAAACAGCCAAGAACAAAAATAAGGGGATAATAAACATCTCCAATGGCGTAAGACGGTCCCCCGAGGCCATTGTCATATGAAATAAGGAAGCCCAGGTGCTGAGGAACACGTGCCCAGCATGTGGGATACGGGTTCTAGGCCAAATGCACGCAATGATAATCCCAAGTGCGACCAGAGGGTTGATCAGCCACCACTTCTCGATGAAACCAAGGTGAATGCCTCGATTTGGCATACCCAGCAGCAATTCCCCTACATAGGGAATCAATGAATCACTCAGTGTAGCAATTCCCACCGAGCCAACGTATCCAATAATCAACGTACGCACCAAACCAGCCCGTGTGTTGAGCCGATACATAGCTGCGGTCACTAGCGCACTCAATAGAACGTGTGTGGGGTGCAAGCACCAGAATAGAGTATCAGAAGAAGCACGGGGTACATGGGCAACGGAAAACAGAAGCATAATCGCAATACCCGATAAAGTCCCCAGGGCCGTGAACGGGGCGTGATCTTTGAGTTCGCGTACTATCTTGGCAAACATATACTGGGCGCCTTAACTGATATGCTAATCTCTAAGAATATTGCAGCGGCCTATTCTTTCAAATATTGAAAAATGCTGTTCGGGCAAGAAATCAAATGCCTTTTCCAACGAATATCCCGCTTCCCTCATTTCCCTTACGATTGTTTGCTTGGAAACATGATGTCCAAACAGACGGCGAAAGCTAATTAGTCTACCCTGTTCATATTCTATGACCACAAACCGACCATCAGATTTAAGATACCTGCTCAATTCCTTGAAATATTTCGCTCGATCACTCATGTGATGCGTGACATTGCGCATGAATACGAAATCCAGCGCTTTCTCCGGTAAATTCAAGCTACCCTCAGAAGCCGAAATTGGCATCAGATTGTGTAAACCTCTTTCTTCCGCATTACGCCTGACAAAATCCAGGTGTTCCTGGTTTGTATCGACCGCATAGACTTCTCCTTTTTCGCCTACGGTCTCCGCAAACCTGAACGAGAAGTAACCTCCACCTGAACCAATATCAGCAATGCTGTGTCCTGGTTTCAAACCCATGGCATCGAGAATCTGATCGGGTTTATTTTTCGGATTTGCCGCCTTTTTATTGAACATCTTCGCCTGAAATTCACTCATGCTCTATCTCCTCCCTGTGAAAACCGTACCACACATAACTAAATTTCTATTCTGAAGATATTATGGTTAGCCAACCCGACCATAAATTACATTGCAGCAATTCCAACCGACGCGTCCAGAATTCCCCCGAGACCTCGCAAACCAAAGAGAATAACGGCGCACCAATCCCCGTAGCCAACCAGTACGCCTACTATACCACTCAGCAAAGCGGGATTCACGAGAATTTTACCTTACGCCGGTCGCAGCAACAACAATCCCTTGTTTCATCGGTACAAGAGGGATGCATAATACCTACCTTTGGCAGGTACCGCCATCCGAACATGGAGGCTTGTCACATCGTTCATCACGACCACAGCACGTCTTCCCATGCTGCGAACCGATTATATTCTTGCTCCTCGACACAAAACTCGCAGAGATCATTTTGGTCAAATCCTCACTCCCACAATATTTGCACATAATAGTCGTATCCTCCTGCCCGACTCCAACGAGGAATTCACTAACCTTGCCACATTTTTCACACCGATATTCATAGATTGGCATACAAGATACCTCCCGAGTAAATGCGCATACTCAACCCCTCTGTGTTTGATCTGTGGTTAAGCATAGTGCTACAGTTTGCCACAAATCAGCAATCTCGTGCGCGATACCATCACTGCAAAACTTCACAACCGGCAAACCCCGTACCATTGATTGTACAACCTTTTCAGAAAATGGCAAGCGTGCTAACACCTCGATGTGTCTTCTTTGACAGATATTTTCAATCGCTTTAGTGTTTCTCAAATTGATATCGTACTTGTTGACAATAACCTTCGTTGGAACAGAAAAATGGGCGGCAACGTCCGCGACCCGCTTCATATCATGAATGCCGGACATCGTGGGCTCGGTGACAATGAGTGCTAGATCGACACCCGACAAAGAAGCAATGACCGGGCAGCCAATCCCCGGTGGCCCGTCAATAATGACGTGCTCGAGTCTGTCCCTTTCTGCCATTTCCTGAGCCGCCTGTCTTATCTTCATGACAAGCTTCCCAGAATTCTCCTCGGCAATCCCCAATCTTGCGTGGACAAAGTGCCCGTACTTTGTCTGTGAAATATACCATTCACCAGATTGATTTTCTTCCATTGCTATCGCTTGGCTCGGACATACAAGGCTGCAAATGGTGCACCCTTCACAGGAAATCGGGTCCACGTCAAATCCTCCACTGATTGCCCTAAACCGGCAGACATCAATGCAGTCGCCGCATTCTGTACAGATCCTTTTATCGATTCTTGCGGTCTTGCCACTTCTGAAAACGTGTCGCTCTCGTATCTTCGGATGCAACAGCAAGTGTAAATCCGCAGCGTCAACATCACAATCCACAATGCATGCATTCTTAGCCAAAGCCGCAAAAGAAGCGGTCAGAACTGTCTTGCCTGTACCTCCCTTTCCGCTGATGACTGTAATTTGCTTCATGTCAATCAACCAGTTCTAGATTTCCTTTGGAACTGTAAACACAAACATGATTTTTTATAATCTCAAACATATTTGTGAATTTCCTATAATAAATTGGTTGCGCCGTGACAAGAGGAATGCCTTTCGAATAAGACATCGCGATTTCTCGATCAAAAGGGATGCGCATTAACACGGGAATATTTTCCTCTTCGCAGTAAGTGTCGACTTTTCTATCACCTAAATCAGCCCGGTTAACTACAACGCCAAATGGAATCTTCATTTTTCTCACGACCTCAACTGCCAGTAGCAGGTCGTTCAGGCCAAAGGGAGTGGGTTCGGTCACTAAGATACAAAAGTCGCTCCCTTTTATCGCCTCAATAACCGGGCACGATGTACCCGGAGGTGCATCAATGATAACCGTCTTACTCGTATTGATATTTTGCTTAACCGCTCTCACTAAAGGTGGAGCCATTACCTCGCCGATATTGAGTATCCCGTGTACAAAAGCCACACCGTTTGCTTTCCCGATCTCAACAATACCTATTTTCTTATCTACTTCGTTAATTGCCTTTTGCATACATAGTAAACTACAGCCTCCACAACCGTGACAGAGGTGAGGAAAAACAAGCACTCTATCGTTGAGTACTGCAAGGGCGTTATAGGCGCAAATTTGTGCGCACTTACCACAGAAGTTGCATTTCGTGAGGTCTACCTTTGGTATGGGAATGGATACCGTTACTCTCTTCTCACGTCGTGGCTTCAGGAAAATATGCGCGTTCGGTTCCTCAACATCACAATCAATTAACTGAGAGTTTTTTGTTGCGAGTGCGAAACTCGTAGCGACCGTGGTCTTCCCAGTGCCGCCTTTACCACTGGCAATAGAGACTATCATACGAGCTATTCTCTAGCCATTTGTGCTCCACACTTAGGGCAACGTACGGAATTACACGGTACCCTTGCCTGATGCGGAACTCTTGCCCCACAATTGAGGCAAACACAGTTACCACCCGGGCCCGCGCCCGGACGATTGCCCGACATTCTGCCTCGACCTCTTCCTCGGCCCTGACCACGACCCCCTCCTGGACCTTGGCCAGAAGGACCCGTGCCATCACCACGTGGCATCTAAATCACCTCCTTGATTTGCTAACTGGGCAATCCAAATTTCGAACTCACGCTTGGACCTTGAGTTACCTCAAACTCACCCTTTTTGTACCTTGCTATAGCCTCTTTTACAGTACCAGACAAACCCGTTATAACATCAATGTTGGCTGCCTTCAGTGTTTCAAAGGCATTCGGCCCAACGTTCCCAGTTAAGACTGCTTCAACTTCTCTACCTGCCACAAGCTGTCCCGACTGAATCCCGGCACCACCCCTGGCCTCGACATTCGGATTCTGAATTGCTTCGAATTCAAGACCATCCTTATCAACAAAAATAAAATATTTGCACCTACCAAACCTTGGGTCAATCTCAGAATCTAAATTATTCCCTTGTGATGTTATGCATATCTTCATTTTGGTCTTCTCCTTAATGCTTACCTTCATGTCCCTCAGGATGATCACATTCGGTCTTGTCTAATCCGTAGCCTTTTCCTGAACCTGGTTTGCAAAGACTCTCTCCGCCTTCCAGTGTACCCTTCTGGATTTTCTCCAGCACCTCGTCTACTCTTCCCGCAACACCTAAGATCGTCTGTATTCCGTATTCACTGAAAAATCCTGTAGCCCGTCTTCCCATACCACCGCATACAATGCATTCAACGCCCTTCTGGTGCAAAAATTGTGGTATGAAGCCGGGTTGATGACCCGGGTTCTCCAGCGTTTCTTGTCTTACGATTTCACCGTTCTCAATATCGACAATGGTAAAAGTCGGACATCGTCCAAAATGAGGCGACACCAAATCACCGTCTGTTGATATTGCTACGCGCATGGGCATTCCTCCTTCTTGCATTCAACCAAAATCCGGGAACGGGAGCAGTATAAACGCGCACCTGCTCCCATTCACTTTTCTATTTTTTCTCTTGTGCTTGAGCTTTTTCCAAAGTCCCGATGCGTTCCTGTATTTCCTTTAATTGATTCTGCAAGACCTTGGATTCTTCCTTAAGCATATTCATTTCCTCAACCGGCGTTAGTTCCGGCGCATAGGGGTGTGTTGGATAAGCATAAGCACCGTAATACGGGTCACCATACCCATATGGAACCCAACCCGGTCCGTACCAATGTCGCCAGCCACGACCAAACCAACCACGACCGCGACCAAAACCACGGCCACGACCAAACCAGCCTCGACCCGCAAACGGATTAGCATATCCTGGCACTGGATAACCAGCACAATAGCCGGCACCTCGTCCAGTCATGGGTCCAGCTCCAAGAGGTCCTGTTCTATCTCCACCTGGCATTTAAATCACCTCCTTATTATTGTAAATGATAACCATTTTCATATAAGAATAAAAAAATCATGATCATGTTTTCTTCTGGCAGCGATCACACAATCCATAAAACTGAATAAGATGATTTGTGATCCTGAAATTGAATTTGTCAGAAAGACCCTTCTCAGCCCGACCGAGCAATTCGATCTCGTCGTCAATGAAATCCGTATAATCAATCACGCGACCGCAGTTAGTGCAAACGAGATGATGATGGTGCCTAGTACCCTTGGGTCCTTCAGATAGCTCGTACCTTGCTCTACCATCGCCAAAATCAAACTTGAAGACGAGCCCAATGTGAACGAGCAGTTCCAGGGTTCGATAAACCGTTGTCAGCCCAACATTTGGATAGCTCTTATGGACGGTGAGATATACGTCCTCAGCACTCAGATGTTCCTCTGTTTGGCTCAACACATCCAGGATTGCTTCTCGTGCTACCGTGATCCTGTAGCCATGTCCCCGGAATCTACCGTGCCACCATGGGGGTCCCATATGATCTCTTCTTGGCATTTTCATTCACTCCATTGCTATTGAAAATGGTTTCCATTATCATTATAATGAAAATTTCCAATTTGTCAAGGGTAAAAATGCACAAATGCTAGCGATCTATTTCAAATATCTTTCTATTCTATCAAAAGCCTTATTGACCATATCGTGAGGTACACAAAAGGATAGCCTTAGATGTCCTTCACCGGTTGGACCAAAGGCAACACCTGGAGTTGTTGAAACTTTTGCATCCTGCAAAAGATCTATGCAAAATTTCGCCGAATCACTACCCTCGGCAGTCAGTATTTTGGGAAACATCAGATAAGAACCCTGGGGTTTATGATACGCAAAATATGTATGCAGTCGATCCAAACGCTCGCACATTAAATTCCTTGTAGATAAGTAGTGCTTGCGGAATTTCTTAACGCATTCCTGCGAACCCTTAAGCGCAGCAAGTGCAGCATACTGCGATACTACGGGTGCGCAGATCGCAAAAGGGATATGTGATTTCTCAATCTGCGGGACTAGACTCTCATCCGCATGCAAGTATCCAATCCGCCAACCGGTCATGGCGTAAGTTTTTGTAAAGGTGAAACAACTTATCACGTTCTTTTTCATCTCTACAATTGATGCAATGCTAAAATGCGTGTTGCCATCATAAACAAAATATTCATATGCTTCATCAGTTATGATCATAATATTGTACTCAAGGGCCACGTCAGCCAGTCGCCGAAGCTGTGCTTCGTTGAAGACCGTGCCCGTCGGATTCGAGGGCGAACAATACAAAATCGCCTTAGTTTTATTTGTAATCGCCTTTCTAATTCTATCAACGTCGAGGGAGAAACCCTGCTCTTCAATTGTCGGCACGAAAACTGGTTTACCCGAGGCAATAAGAACTTGTCGAATGTGAGTAGAATATGTAGGCGATGGCAAGATTACCTCCTCTCCGGGGTCGACAACACTCATGAGCGCCGCTGCTAAGCCTTCAATCGCGCCTACCGTGATTATGATTTCCGATGCCTTGGCCTCGATCTTATTGTCTCTCTTGAGTTTCTTGCTGACTTCCTCCCTCAGTTCTGGTATTCCGTTCGTCGCTGAGTACCCGCCAACTAATTCTTGTTCGATCGCCTTAACAGCTGCCTTTTTAATGTGGTCCGGCGTATTCGACGTGGGCTTTGCCCAAGATAGAAATGCAACATCCTCAATACTCTTGGACAACCTAGTCATCTCGTGAATTGCGGATTTTTTTATCTGCTGCACCCTTTTGGAGGCCCGCCAATCTTCATTCATACACTATCCTCCTTTACTTAAACGTCCTACCGCTCAATTGTTAATCGTAGGCCAAACGAATCTTCTCGTCTGCTAAACTGGGTCTTATTAATTGTTGCCACTGTGGAGTATTCCATGTCCCCAATGTGGAATGTACGACATAGTATTTTTGGGGAATCGGATGCGTACCCACTACAACTTCCATGTCGTATCTTTCCTTGATAAAATCTCGGAAGTGAGAAATGTACGGGCACGGTGGATAACCCACGACCATGCCGGTGGCAAAGTGAACAACCGATGCGCCGTTCTTCTTCATTTCTTCAGGCGCATACTCGATATTTCCACCAGGGCAACCATCGCAAGTCGTGTACCCTACGACTTCTACATCTTGTGATTTATATATATCAAATGCACCTTCTCTATTACGCAATGCCCTGAAACATTTTCCACCAGCACAGGTTCCATAACGCTGGCAGATGATAATACCGATTTTTTTGCTTCCCATGATTTTACCTCCTGTGTCTCTATTCCTCTAGTTTTGCAGGTTGTTGTATCCATCTCATTATCCTATATTATCAACATAAGTCAATACAACACCGCTGCGACTCGTTGATGATCTCAGCATGTCGTAAGTCTCCGAAAGCATATCGGATGATCGCGATCTGTTGCGAGCAGACACTCTCATGCCGCAAATCCTGGATCGACTGGGTGAATGGAAAGACGATCCGGATGCTCACGTGGCAGTCGAACGTTTTGCTGAATGGTTTGATGATTCCTTTACTGCCGCTATCAACAAATCACGGATAGAGAATATTATGGGAAAAGGACCTGTACCTGACTATGCCCCGCCTGCGTTACCTGTTGGGGGCTGTCGTGGACGGCAGTATCCTACCGACACCCGGCTGCTTTGCGGAACTGAAATTCTAGAGAATCAACTGATCATATAACAAATCCAACCTGTCGTCGGTCCTGTGAAGGTAAGAGGAGGGGCTATGCTTTGTTGACTACATATATGTAATATATAAGAAAATGAAACACAACGAACAACCTGGGAGTTAAAAAGGGAAATGAAAAATTACGTTTTATGCAAAAATACGTCTAAATATCGCTGGATTCTGTAGTGTAAGTTAACAGAATATAGTCCTCCCAGTAGGATCTACGACAGGCTGGAGTCAGAGCAAACTTATGCCATTCGCTCGAAGACTTTTCTGAAATGAAAGCCGTAGATTGCAAAAGTTACGGCAAGGGGTGCGAGGCGTGGACGATTGAAAACGCTCCATAAAAACAGCCGCCAGTAATGAAATCGTTCTTTTTCCTTTATACCTAAAACGAAAATGGACATGATGAACGCCTTCACCTCGGTGAAACTAACACGTGATAGACTCTGATGCACAGGCTTGTAGTTTTTCAGGAATCCCTTAACCCTTGCATAGAATTGATCAGGATCGTAAATAGTCCTGACGATGTTTCTATACCCCTCCATGAGCGTCGAGTAGCTCATCCTGGGAATGAAGTTAATCGAACAGTCGGTGTTGTCACCCGATGCATCAGTCAACAACCGGTTCTCCTTTTTCAACCGTTTGTAGAGTTTCGTACCGCGTACCGCATTAAGCAGACCAACCATGGCGGTGACTATGCCGCTGTTCTGGATGAAACGAATCTGCCTTTCGAAAATCGTGTGAGGGTCGTTGTCAAAACCAACTATGAACCCTCCTTGCACTTGCAGGCCGAATTTCTGTATTTTCTTAACGCACTCGACAAGATTACGGTTTTTATTTTGCCGCTTGCCGCATTCTGCTAGACTCTCCTCTTCGGGAGTTTCAATACCAACAAATACTTGATGGAAGCCAGCCTGCACCATCAGATTCATTAACTCTTCGTCATCCGCGAGATTGACCGACGCTTGCGTAAAGAATGTAAATGGATATTTCATTCTTCCCATCCATTCAGCAATGAGCGGTAGCATATCTCTCTTCAAGCTAAGCTTGTTGCCAATGAAATTATCATCCACAAAGAAGACTGGGCCCCGCCAACCATGGTTATAAAGACTCTCCAGCTCGGTAATGATTTGCTCCTTTTCTTTTATGCGCGGCTTATGACCGTATAAAAGCGGAATATCACAAAAGTCGCAATCAAATGGACATCCTCGTGAATATTGAATGTTCATCGATGCGTACTTTTTAATATTGAGCAAATTCCAATCCGGAACCGGCGTTTCCCTAAGATTCGCCCATTCGGAGGACGTATACTTGTGGCGCGGTTTACCTTTACGCACATCCCTCAAGAACATCGGCAGAGTTATCTCCGCCTCGTTGAGTACAAGATGATCAACATGGTCATATTCATCGTAGCAACTCGTGAATAGCGGACCACCCGCGACTATTCGTACATTCTTGGCCTTACATCGCCTAATAATCTCCGCCACCGATTGCTTTTGGATGGTGCTGGCACTGACAAAAACATAATCAGACCATTCGATATCGCGGTCTCGGAGCTTACTCACATTCATGTCGACCATCCGCCTCTCCCAATCTTCCGGTAGCATCGCTGCCACTGTCAACAACCCAAGCGGCGGATTTGTTGCTTTCTTAAAAACAAATCTTAAGGCGTGCTTGAAAGACCAGAACGTATCCGGGTTCTTCGGATAAACTAGTAGTATCTTCATCTCAATAAAGTGTACAGACAATTGTCCATCTGTCAAGAGAGTTGCTGTGTTGTTTAACATAAGGAAGCCCCCTTGCGGGGGCTTCCTTCCGTGTATGATTATACACGCTCTATTTTTGTGGCTTTTTCCCCTTTGGGGGATTGAGTAATTTCGAACTTGACCCGATCACCCTCTTGTAGGGTACGGTACCCTTCACCGATAATGTCGTTGTAGTGGGCAAATATGTCGCCACTGCCATCTTCTTTCTCGATGAAGCCAAATCCTTTTCTACTGTCAAACCACTTTACGTTTCCGTAAACCATATTACTCCTTTCAAGCCTTTATTTATTGAGGGGATCGAGAATATTGCATTCTGCAGAACCATCAACAAACTAAATGACTCGATATTATTATATTTAGATAAAGGACTTTGTCAATAGTCAACAAAAGAAATGAAAAACCAAATCTTACACAAAAATATGCTTATATATCGTTCTATTCTGCAGTGAAAGTTAACTGAATATAGTCCCCCAGGAGGATCTACGACAGGTTGCAGTCAAAGGCCATCAGTTCACCGCGCATAGGAATGGAGCCCACAGCATCTGTCACAACCCGGGAAGAATCTGACTTTCTTTAACACTTGTCTGAATCGACGCATGCTATGACTATTCCATATATCTCTAAATCTCTGTCGCTTAACATTTCCTACAACATACTCAGGATGTCGATATTCTCCACAAGGCACGACATCTCCATTATATCTTATTATCGTGGAGACCCATGGAAAAAAACAGAAATTATAAGAATCAGAAGGACGTCCACAATACCATTTCTTTAGTATTTCCTTTGAACTAGTGTTCCAAATGTCACACTTCAAGTTACGCCTGTCCTCCATCATCTTTCTCAAATACAGAAATTTATTCCATAACTCATCAATATCGAAACATCCATTACCTATATATCCATCAATGCTTGCGCAGTCAATCCCAAATAGCCGTTTCATTACTTTTTTGTGCATCTCGGCTCTAGTTTTCTCTATGAATTGGAGGTCCCCAAATTTTAAAGCATCAACGTCCATTTCAGATGCCATTTCGACCATCTCTCTTATTTCTGAATGATCGAGTTCTTGCCACAACACATTTATCTTAATGAATGGAAGCGGCGATTTGTCTCTTTGCGAGAGAAGTTTTTCTAATCCGCTAATTGCTCTCTTAAAATTCCCTTTTCCTCGTAATCTATCGTGTCTTTTCTCCGGACCATCCAAGGAAAAAGATATAACCGTTGCATATTTTACAATTTCCTTGGCAAGTTGGGAAGTTATCAGTGTACCATTAGTAGTAAACCCAAATATCAAGTTCAAGGAAGCGATGTACTTCATAATTTCAGTAATATCTTTCCGAAGCAGTATCTCTCCCCCCTGCAAATGGATAACAGGTTTAAAGCCGTTCAAGTCTTTCACTATTTTTCTGATATCATTCAGATTCATCTCATTTCTGGCAAAATCATTCGCGAGATTGTAACCTACACCGTGTTCTCCCCAAAGCCAACACATTTTACACCTAAGATTACACCGCGCAGTCAATTCAAGGTTTACTGATAAGGGGTAAAAAGCAAGGTTTTTTTTCGAAAATCTATAGTCAATTAGAGTGACCAACCGAAATTCTTGGAAGATAATATTTGGCAAATACATCCAATATCGTTTTATACACTCACGTAGAATTTTCAGTTTTCTTTCCCTGTTTTGCTTGATCGGCTTATCTCTCAGGAATTCGTGCCTCTTGGTATCACCTATGCAAGCCATGAATTTTCTCCAACAACAACAATTGCAAAAATATAATACTTATGATAACTGGGTTTTTCGGTTTCGTGCTTGTCATATTCATACTGCAATAATGTATACACACAATCTCGCGGTGATTAAGATAACAGAGAATATCGTTTTATTTAAGTTTTCCTCCTCTCCACAATGTTCTACTGTCTTATTACAAACAAAGCGAACGCTAAGGTACACCTTCTTTTGTACGATACTAACTGGCTAGCAATGCAACTTTAGCGTACTGAACATTATCTTCTTGGCTACCAGTATAATTATGTCTCTCGCTGACGCCGTGTCAAGTGCTCGCTATTGCCCACATCAACGCTTGACGTGTTACTATAACATAGTTAGAACTGGTCAGCGTAATGTAGACTTTCAATCAATCTGCACATGCTGAACGTTGAATCTTTGACGCCATCATCATCCCATCTTTTTTGTTATGCTACTCACTCGGACCTTGGATCCAATAATTCAGGTCGGCCGCTTTTTGCATAGCTCAAGAAGAGAATAGTCACAGCGATATATATAACATAAGTAATCACCGATGATTCTACTCCAAATGTGCCGCCGGTCAAAATTACCGGGCCTGACAGTTCAGTACGAAACAATCCGAAATTGGCCTCATGGCCGCTTATCGTGGTACCGAGAAATAACTGCAGACACAAATTCCAGCCAAAATGGAAGCCTATGGGCAACCAGAGTGATTTGCTCCTGATATACATCGCGGCGAGGAGCACACCGACGATTAATCCACTTAGCACAATCCATGCTCCCTCCGTCGTCGTAATACGAGGGAGAAGCCCGATTACGTGTACAATTCCAAAATATAGGGCGCTCAACACTATTGCCCTGGGCCAACCAATTTTCAGTGCCCACTCGCGTAACGCCATCCCCCTGAAAACAAGTTCTTCGGCAAGCGCAATGAATCCAAGCAAAAACAATGTTCCAATGATGATTGAAAACAATTCAATGGCCGAAAACCTAGCTGGCGTTGCCACAACCGTTGCCATGCCCATTGTGAAAATGACCGCGATAATGAGCAGTGGCAAGATTAAACCAAGTAGCGTACCATAGGCAAAAAGCTTAGTACTGAACCGAAGACGCATCCACTCCCAGCTTCTTCTCCATAAATATCTGGTCACAAAAACAGCCAGGGGTATACCGACAATCGCCGCAGCTATGCCTCTCCACAACACACAACAGGAATTGGTAAATTCACCTTCTATTATCGCCTCAAAGCTACCACCGCACATTATAGAAGAAAACAGAACCCCCAGATATTGATAAACCTGAATCAGCATAAACAGACCAAAAGCCCAGACTAGCACAAGGATCGGATTTCTGGCTTTGATGGTTGTATACTGTGGCATATTACAATCCTCCTCAGTCTATATTGTGCATCGCTGTACTAAGTTATTTTGTGATCACTATTTTTCTTTGAAATACGTTGTCTCCATCGCTACCGGTAACAAAATACACGCCGGCCGGCAACCGCATGTTCAGCGAAGCGTTCTCCGACTCTGAACTATCAATCTGCATGCTCTTTACCAACCGTCCCGATACATCGTAGATGTCGAATTTCGCTTTTTTTCCTAACGACGAATGCAGAACAATTGTGAGGATACCACGTGACGGATTCGGAAACACAGATAATTGAGGCGCCGGTTTTTGGATCCTGTCTTCTTCGACGCTCACGAGCTGCCCGAACTGTCGGAGCGCCGGGTCGCCAAACAGGTTGTAATGGTAGGCAGGGATCCAGAACATTGTGTTGTCCATAAAATCGTTTCTCGCAATATCGTATGAATTGCCAATTATACCATTGCTCATTGTCGTATCTTGCAGAAGCCTCTCGTAGAAATGATATGGAATACCTCCGGGGTCTACATTACTCCCCCAAGAAATACGCGAACTGCTGATAACACTAGAAGCACCACGATAAAGAAGTGCGGCGCCAAGACCGGTCTGTTCTGGTTTTCCGCATAGGCACGAACGGAGAAAACAGGTTGCAGGATGATCGTTGTCAAGCTGGTACACATCGCTGCTCATGAGTGATGGGGGCCATGTGATCTCTGGAGTTTCGGGAACATTATCTCCATCGTCCCATGCCCACAGTTTACGCGCGTAGAGTGTGACATTTCCATGATGGCATTCGTACATGACACCCTTATTCTGCCAGTATGCGATATGGTTGCTGCGCGTGAGTGAATCAGTACACGCCAGAGTGCACGGGGCCAATCCACCTTTCTCATAGAGCGTTGTTGCAGTTGTGCGCGGTAGGATTGAATCAATGAGAAGCTGCTCACAATAATCCGCACCGTCCATGCGAGCATTACCACTATAGTTCTCGTTTGCATAGTAGTACAAAGCACCGGTCAACAACGATGCAGTTTTGTATGAAACATCGGTATCCGTATCAAAGGCAATCAATTTGGTACAAATGTCCTCAATGATATTCTGAGTACTATAAGGTATGCGTCCCAGATGAATGTCCGCATGGTAGTCTGGATCGTCATCACCGTTCGGCAGGAAATTCGCATCGTAGACCTCACCGTAATAGGTGTCGCCGTCACTATTCCACGAAAGACTATCCGGGTCGGTTAATTCTGCCAGGTAAAGATCACTGGGTATGGGTGAATAGTCTAAGTCGTCCCACGGACTATCAGGGTCATCGTTAAACGGAACAAGATTCCGCCAGGGCATATCGGCCGAGAAACCAACCAACAGTGCATATCCAATATCTAACATGTTCGCCCTCAAATAATTTCTGAATTTCTGTGGCATATCATCACCCACGATGTTTGCCTCGATATACTCTTTAGTCACAATGTGTACATCATAGCCCTGACCCTGGCGATGCTGAGCGAGGGCATCGGCCGCGTTTTGAATGGCGGATGGTATGATGATGTAATAACCATTGGCACGCTGAGGTGAATCAGTTTGATACCAGGCTTGTGCCTCATCCCAGTTGTAAATCAATTCCTGAGCTCTGTAATCAAAGGTGATGTCGTCAATTAGGCCCTGCCAGTAGCGAGCTCTTCCGCCCAAAGGATCGGGCATCTCATAGTGCACCTCCACGGTTATGTTCGGTGCATAATAAACGATTTTTGAGCGTGGATTGTAGGCAAAGTGATAACATGCAACAGTCACGAGTGTATACTTACGCAGTCCACCGGTTGAAAGAATCTTTCCGTGTTCACTGGGATAGACATTGTCAGACTCGTAGTACATTTCGTAGCTTTTTTCAAACCTCTTCTGTAGCTCAATGGCAGCGTCCCCATGCATTAATGGCAACGGCGGCTGTGCTGGAAGAATTAGCGCCGTGCCGATTTCATGACGTAACCCATGGAAGTTAACGGTTTGCACCATCGCCCCAGGCGGAAGAGCAATCCTTACGTTCATGGAAGGAACATCGGGCGCACCGATTAGATTAATATGAGAAGCATCAGATACAACTAGATGGTTATCCTGAAACTCATACTTCGGCGCTGACACATTCACTGTAAGTACACTTGACCAGCCCAATACAAAAAGCGTTAAAAACCATATTACCTTCACTCCTTGCCTCCTTTTCGATCCATTATATAAGCCAAAATCGCCCAGGTCAATGGGCGGTTTTGTCTCATATCTACTTAACGAAATTACCACACCATAGGTAACAACCGATACCTCACTCTCTGCGTGTATTCCCTGTAGCCTGAGAGCTCTCGCATCAGTAGCCTTTCTTCACTCCTTATTCGAAGGATGAGCACCGGGGGTATCGGTACCATTGCGATCATCGCCCAAAATGAACCAAGCGCAATTGGACTAAAGAGAAACAACACCAGCACTGCTACGTACATTGGATGCCTCACAAAAGTATATGGCCCCGTAGAAATCACCTTTTGGCCCTTTTCCACTTCAACGATACGCGCGGCATAAGAATTCTCTCTTAGCACAAGAAAGAACAAAACATAAGCCAGAAAAATCACTATGTCTGCAATAATAACGAGCGTAACAGACACCGATGACCATCTAAATCGATAATCCAACCCTGGTATCACGTATGCCACAACAGTCGCGAGTGTCGAAAATCTGACTAGCAATTTCTGAGGTCGTTCCTTTTCTTTAGTCTTCATTCGTCTCTCGAGTAAGGTCGGATCGTTTTTCAGCAGATAGAGTAAGACAAGGAACATAGGGATGAACAATATCGCAATCAAAATCCACGCGTGCCAGTAGCTGAACGTACCTGCAGACACGAAGAATACCGATCCCATCACCACGGCACCTGTCAGGAACCTTACAAGCACACGTCTAATGAGTTTGGAATAATCTGTTGATGCCCTTTCAGCCTTCATGTCCTGGCAACCAGACTTCAATGTCCTTGCTTGCGTGTCAATTCGCCCATTAGTTCCATCTGTATCTCTTGAATCTCGAGCAACCTCTGCCACTGGTTCATGAGCAGATGATCTATCTTTTCATGCAAGTGACGAATCTCTAACTCCGCCTTGAGATTTACAACGTAGTCGTGTTCCGAGCGCAAACGGTCTTTCGCTTCCTGTCGATTCTGGCTCATCATTATGATCGGCGCCTGAATTGCCGCCAGACAAGAAAGCACGAGATTAAGCAGAATAAAAGGATATGGATCGAACGGTCTAAAGATCAACAAAAATGAATTCAACAGAATCCAGACCACCAGCACAGCAAAAAAACCCGTAATAAAACGCCAACTACCTGCGTACTCAGCAAGGCGATCGGCCATCCGTTCATTAAGTGTCAGCTTTTGTTCAAATTCCGTGTTGACATTCTTCGATAGTAATTCCTCTTCTCTAATGCTTTCCATAACTTTTTTTTCTAGCGCCGACAGCTCACCCTTTTCTGTCTCAAGCACTTCCTGAACGTACTGTGACCGAAATCGATTAAGATCCGAGATGCAAATGAAACCCTCCGAAGACCAGTCAGGATGTGTCTTCTTGATCAAAGCGACCAGCGGTGCGCGCACAAGTTCCGCAGGTATAACTTCGCTTCGCTTTTTTGGTTTTCCACATATCTGACAAACAAAATCCTTAGGTTGCTTCATCATAATCATTTCTCCTTCTCAAATAAAAACCAATAGACTAATGCAATAATTCTAGAATTATTGGACACTTTGTCAATATCATGTTTATCAAACAATTCCGATTGATTCTCTGCCGAAACTACATATAATAGCGAGTGTCCCAGAATGAATCTAGAGTAATATTCACAAGCGTCGATACCATGCCCGAGCCTACGGGCAGGTTCCCGAGAATGATTGCCGCACTACACCACCATAACTTCCGCCTGTTCTGGTTTGGTCAGATGATCTCGCTGGTCGGCACTTGGATGCAAAATGTGGCGCGGGGCTGGTTGGTGCTACAGATGACCAACTCACCATTTTTACTCGGCCTGGTCTCGATGCTCGGGACATTACCGGTCTTGTTTGTCGCACCTTTCGGCGGCGCCCTGGCCGACAATCTCAACAAGAGGACCGTAGTCATCGCCACTCAAATCACCGCTATGGCTCTTGCCTTTGCCTTGGCAACACTCGTTCTCACGAAGCAGGTGCAGTATTGGCATATTGTCGTGCTCGCCTCGATATTAGGCGTGACTATGGCGATTGATGCGCCAACCCGCCAATCATTCACAGTTGAGATGGTCGGCAAGAAGGATCTGCTCAACGCTATTGCCCTGAATTCCTCTATTTTCAATCTTGCTCGGATCCTCGGTCCTGCCCTGGCCGGCTTGATCATTAGTGCGATCGGCATTGTCCTCTGTTTCTACCTCAACGGTATAAGTTACCTGGCAGTCATTGCAGGCCTTCTCATGCTGAGGGGCAACTTCAGTCCCGTCAAAAAGAAACACACGCATGTGGTAAGAGACATCAAGGATGGCTTTAGTCATGCCCGGCGCGACAAAAATATCATGGCCTTGATCACGCTCGTGGCTCTTTCGAGCATCTTCATCATGCCCTATGCGATGCTCATGCCTGTCTTTGCGCGTGACATACTGAGAGTCGGCGCAAAGGGTTTGGGCATGCTACTGGCTTCAGCCGGGGTCGGTGCCTTGGTCGGTGCACTCACGCTTGCTTTCTTTAGCGACTACCGAAAAAAAGGCAGATTCGTAATAGCTGGCACAACGACTCTCATTGTTGCCACTCTGTCGTTTTCTTTTTCGGGTAACTACCACGTTTCCCTGATGCTCTTATTGTTCATTGGTTGGGGCATGGTGATGCAGAATGCTGCAATCAACAGCCTCCTACAGACAATCACGCCCGATCATCTGCGCGGAAGGATCATGAGTCTATACGTTCTTTTCTTCATGGGCATGATGCCATTCGGAAGTTTGCAGGCAGGATTCATCGCTGACCATCTTGGCGCTCAAATGGCCCTGAGAATCGGCGGCATTATTGTTGCATTCGTTACTTTGTTTCTCTTCATCAAGAATAAGGATCTTATCAACTTAGGAGGCTTATCACATTGAGTCATCCAAAATGAGAAAGCCCCCTTGCGGGGGCTTTCTCCTACGCACTCCTGTGCATACTATGCGAGTTCGACACTAGTAGCTTTGGGACCCTTTGGGGATTGAGTTATTTCAAACTTAACTCTTTCGCCTTCATTAAGGGATCGATAACCGCCGCCCGCTATGTCTCCATAGTGAACAAACACGTCACCGGTTCCGTCTTCTTTCTCGATGAAACCATAGCCTTTTCTGCCATCGAACCACTTTACTTTTCCGTAAAGCATTTTTCTCCTTTCAAGTCTTTATTCATTGAGGGGATCTAGAATATGAGTATTCTACTGAACCATCAATAAACTAAATGACTTTCTTATACTAATATTATATGCAAATTGCTCACTATGTCAATAGGCATGTAAAAGGCCACACACATAATGCCTGACGCAATACGCCTCACGCCGATCTTCGTTCTCATATCGGCAGTCCTGGGATGATACGTCCCCGCACCTTTTTTGCATAATTGATGTACGGTTGTCCCAACGCGCGTTTCAGCATTTCCTCTTCAACGAGTGTATGGAGCAGCAAGGCCAACCACCACAGCGGAACGAGCGCGACACCAATTATTGAACGAAACATGATAGCCCAGCCGAGACACCACAGAACTTCGCCTAAGTAAATTGGATTCCTAACGATTCTGTAAAATCCAGTGGTTACAAGCATCATCTGCTCATTCGGCGGTGTCAGTGGTTTGATGAAAAAAACGGGAATGCTGAAAACGAGACCGCCGATAAAGATGATACCGCCTACGAACCAATGCCAGCCACCGCTTTCAAATCGAGGCTGGGGGCAACCAGGCAGCACGAGAATTCCCCGACCTAGAACAAACAGAAACACAACTATGATACCGAAAAGTTGATGCTTTCCGGTCTTTTTATGACTCAACACAACCCCGCCTCCGACAAGGGCAAACATGCTCACCAGAGCCCAGAAAAAAGGATCATGAAGAAATGTCACAATACACCCGATTATAAACCTATTATGCTCACAACAAAATTCTACCTGAGTATTAGAGTATGTCAATGCAGTACGCTCTTTTACTAAAATGCCGCTATGTAGTTGCCCGCCTGCTCACGGAGAGCAAAGTTCTTCTGAGATTCATTGACCTCTGATGCTTAATCCACTTTACCCAGGGGCAGCATATCAGATTACCAGGGTACCAGCATATCAGGATACGCTTTACGATTTTCCCTGGTATTCTGATGTTCTGATAATCTGCCCACCGATATCCTGTTATCCTGATATGCTGCTCAATATTGTGCTCCATATTATGTGCGCTAAGCATTGTCTGCGGTGCAATCAACTTGACACCGGCTGTTTGTCTGATAAAATATGCCGGACGGGGGCAAGTACCTCTATTTGAATTCAATATCAAGGAGGCATTCTTGGTCAAAAGGAGATATTCGAATCTAATAATCATTATTACCGGGCTCGCGCTGGGCGCTTTTTCGGCAATAAATGGTTACGCCGATGAGGTACCTGAGTTACCCGAAACGCCGATCATACCCGTGACCGATGTTTATCATGGTGTCGAGGTCGTCGACAACTACCGCTGGCTTGAAAATGGAGACGACCCCGCAGTCTGCAACTGGAGTGAGGCACAAGATGCTTATACTCACCGGGTGTTAGATGACATTCCTGTACGTGAGGCGATCGCCAAACGACTGCACGAATTATACAACGAATCCTCGCCAGAATACTACTGGTTTCAACACAAAAGCGGTGAATTTTTCGCACTCAAGGATCAACCACCTCTTGATCAACCACTGCTTGTTAAATTGGAATCCCTACACGACTTGAGTACCGAACAGGTAATACTCAATGTGAATCAATTGGATACAACGGGTCTTACAACAATCGATTTCTACGTCGTATCCCCGGATGCGCGACTGGTCGCCGTATCACTCTCCAGAAGTGGAACAGAAGATGGTAACGTCCACATCTATGAGGTTGCCACGGGCAAGCCTTTACCTGACGTCATTCCCCGTGTTAATGGCCCCACTGCCGGCGGTGATGTTGCATGGACAGCGGATGGTTCGGGTTTTTACTACACACGTTATCCTTACCCCAACGAACGACCCCTTGAAGATTTGCGTTTTTACCAGCAAGTTTATTATCACCAACTTGGCACATCGATCAGTGATGACCCCTATGTCATTGGCAAGGAATTCCCGCGGATTGCGGAAGTTGAATTCGAAACATCGCCTGATGAAACTCACGTTCTGGCGATAGTGGCCAACGGCGACGGAGGTGAGTATGCGCATTACCTTCTCGACCCGTCTGGAAAGTGGACGCAGGTCACGCAGTTCTCAGATATGATCACTAAAGCCAAGTTCGGCCCTGATAATGCACTGTATTTTCTATCCCACAAAGATGCTTCCAATGGGAAAATTCTCTATCTACCTCCCGGGAAGACGGAATTACCATACGGTCTTACTCTCGTTACCGACGGTGAGGCCGTTATCCGCGATTTCCTGCCAACTGAAAGTAAAATCTACATCCGAGATCTTGTCGGTGGTCCCTCGCAGATCCGCATGTTAGATCTTGCCGATGGTTCTCAAGAACTTGTACCGATCATGCCAGTCTCGTCAGCCTGGGCAATGATGTCACTAGGCGAAGACAAAATGCTTTTCAAGAATTCCAGCTACCTTGCGCCTCCAGCCTATTACACCTATGAACCCTCGCACGATAAGCCCTTGCGCACTGCGATATACGTCACAGGCCCGGCAGACTTCAGTGATGTCGAAGTTGTTCGGGAGTACGCTACCTCGAAGGATGGTACGAAAATTCCCATGAACATCATGCGCCGAAAGGACATGAAATTGAATGGTAATAATCCAACCATTCTCTACGGGTATGGCGCGTACGGGATAAGCATGACACCTGGATACGACCGCACACTCAGCATATGGCTCGACAATGGTGGTGTGTATATAGAGGCCAATACCCGCGGCGGCGGTGAATTCGGCGACGAATGGTACAAGGCTGGCAATATGACAAACAAACAAAACACGTTCGATGATTTTACTGCTTGCGCCCAGTACCTAATCGATGCGGGTTACACCAACCCTTCAAAACTGGCCATCAGAGGAGGCAGCGCTGGTGGGTTGCTGGTCAGCGCAGTCATGGTACAGCACCCCGACCTATTCCGAGCAGTCGTGTCCCATAAAGGTGTTCACGATGCGCTTCGGGAAGAGTTAGACCCCAACGGCGAGTTCAATATTACTGAATGGGGAACCGTCAAAGATCCTGCTCAGTTCAAGGCACTACATGCTTATTCGCCTTATCACAATGTTGTCGATGGCGTGCACTATCCGGATGTCTTGATGACCGCCGATGAAAACGACTATCGGGTCAATGCATCTAATTCACGAAAGATGACTGCGCGCCTCCAGGCAGCCACTACTTCGGAAGGGTATGTATTATTGAGATTGAGTTCCGGGTCTGGCCACGGCAAGGGAGATGCACTGAGCCGACGAATCGCCCAACATGCAGACACCTACGCTTTTTTGTTTGACCGCCTAGGCGTCGACCTCAGAAATCAGTAATGTTGTATCCTTTGTTGAGCATAACGTATTACGCCGTACCCTATTCTCTGTCTCTATTACGTACCTATATTATTCGCACCTTTCCTGATATTCTACCTAACGATAAACTAATACTCGGCTACGCTGTCCGGTAGTTCACTCCAGAATTCTTCCCACAAGATAAACGTCATGCTATTTCAATTTTCTTAAAAAGAAATACGTATACACGTACCTGAATTCATTCATTCTCTGTGCATACTTTGCTTTCCAGATCCGACGGGAACATTCTTCCCGTGCCTCCCCGTGCAACGCCATCCACTCCTCTAACGTAATTTTCTGTGACACCTCAAGCATATACTGAACCCGCTTCTCCTTGGAAACGACTTCCCACGCCGACACCAATTTATCTGCTTCACCATCGGTAAACATGCTGTGCAATGTCGGCTCACCATTCTCGTTCTCTCTCCAGAATTCACCCGACTCCTTCTCCTGTCCGAAGGTTGACTTGGGCCATGAATCAGTTGAGATTACACCCAAAAAACACAGACCTTGTTTTTTCAAAACTCGATGCATCTCACTGATTGCCAAACCCACATCTTTTTTACTAAGATGGCACATTGAGTAGTGTTCAAATACATAATCAAATGATGCATTTCTGAAAGGAATACTGCGCATATCGCCCCTTTGCAGTTGAATCTTCAGGCCTTGTTCTGCGCAGAATCGCCTGGCTTTTTCTAGCTGTTCATCCGATATGTCGATTCCCCAAATCTCGAACCCGTGTTGATGAAACAGTGCAAGGGGCGGGACTTGACCACCAGCCCCGCAGTCCAATATCCTCTTAGGTTTCATTTTCTTTCTTGACTCCTCCGAATTAATCAGACTCAAGAAAGAATACACAGGTGTTGCGTTGCTACGAAGAATGATACTCTTCATTTAGTTTAGTATACCTTAAGCAATCAGTGGCATATAGATATTATTCAGTTGCTGAGATTGCTGACACTAGTATCAGATCGCCACTTTTGTTAATCACGAAATGGATAATCGCAGTTACGATTTCGACCGCGCGCCTCAGCTATATTTTCTCCATATTTTAGGAAAAATTGCATAAACCTCTTTCTCGTATCTTAGGTATTCATCGCCGAATTTTGTTCTGAGATACCTTTCTTCTTCGGCCGTATAGATTTTACATAATATGTAAAGAAAAACAGGCCATGATATAGCCACGACCGAACCAGTGATCATGACTATTCCGGGAACAACAAACAATACCCATGCCCCATATAGAGGATGCCGACAATACGCATACACGCCAGTTGTACATAGTTTACCCTTGCCTATGTGCGTGTGAACCATAATCCCCGACAGAATGAACAATGGAAATCCTATGATAATGAGGATTGTACCCAGTACGATATTCACCCATTTTGAAATAAGCGTGAAGGTCAGAGTAGGAAAAAAGGAATAATGTAACACAAGGATAACGGCCCCATATACCAGGCCCAATAACGCAAACTTGGGACCGACACCAAGTCTGTTCATTTCTTTATGCATTTTTCACTCCCAGGATTGTCAGATGTGCACCTGCAGCGATAACGTATAGTGATCCTGTGCTCAGCGTTGAGCCATTCTCCTCTCATCCCTGACAGCTGCAGAGAGTATGACCGAAACAATACTCACAATCAGTGCGCCCAAGAAGGCCGACCAGAATCCGTCCACATAGAAACCAACACCGAACCAGTTGACTGCAATAGAAGAAGCCAGCCACAAGGTCAACGCATTAATCACCAAGACGAACAGACCCAGGGTGAGGATGACGAGGGAGCAAGTCAACAGCGTAAGTATCGGCCGCACCACGGCATTTACGAGCCCCAAGATGACCGCCATTACCGTAAAAATAACCCAAGCATTTCCCTCAACACGGATACCCGGCACGAGCCAGGCCGCCACGAAGAGTGAAAAAGCAATGATTGCCCAACGAATGATTAATCTCATTATGTCTCCTTACTTTTCGACGACAGGAAGATAAATGTCTATTTCACTATCAGGATTATCCCCGCCCTGGAACCGCTCATCATACAACTCAAAATCATAGCAGTCCGCGATTTTGTGTTTTGATTTCGGCAACCACTCATGATACACGTGTTGAAATGTCTTACCCAGATCACGTAATAGACCCTTGTGCGTAAATACAGCATAGGTGTGGGCGGGTATGATTTTTCCAACCATTGCGGCCGGAATATTGTCGAGATTCTCAACTTCTCCACACGCCATATAGAACCACTTCTTTTCCTTCTGAAATTCTTCAGTGTAAAACTCAACACCATAGCCAACCTTTTCGTTCTTCCACTTCATATCCTTTCGCATTCTAAAATACACATCCCATACTTTGGGAAAGAGCCCTGACTTTCCATCGCCATATACACAGACACCGACAACATAGAATTGTGGCAGATTCACTATTTTCGGTTCCATATGCCTCTCCTTTCGCTACATTGTACCTACCAGATACGACCTTGTCAACTTTTATGCCCGACGCAATACGCCACACGCTTTGTCTACCTACTACCTGGTACATACTACCTACTACTTATGCCGTGGTCGCAGTTCAGAGCTCGGAGCTCGCATCACTGCTATTCTGTTGTCAGGTCTCCCACTTACGATAAATGCATCTGATATTGCCTGGAAATCGTCATGCATCAGAGATTTTTCTGCCAATTGTAGGAAACTCACAAGCCAAATGCTCTTACTCTTCTAATCTGATGGTACTATTGTCCCATTTAGTGTCCTACTTTCACAATCAATGCAGGTTTTGCATTAATCATCTCAGGAACAAGAAGATAAACGCCTACTGGCAAATCTCCGCCTATTCGGTCACCACTGTATTTTCCGACCAGCTTGCCCGCTGAATCGTACAGTGCGAAACGTTCTTCTTCATGGCCCTGAACAATTGTATGAGAACTGAAAGGATTGGGAGCCGTTCTGCACTCTTGCAGCGATACACCCGCGTGTTGCGTCATCGATTCATGTACTCCGGTGTTACCCGTAGGGTTACGCTTATAGTAAATCTCAAAATTGCCGTCTCTCCAGTCTGACCACACCACATGGACAGTAGTACCTGAAACGGCAACCGATGGATACCATGAGTGCTCCTCAGAGCCATGCGTGATTTGCATGTCAAGCTCCCAGCTTACACCGTAATCCGTTGAAAGCTTATAGTAAACATCATTCTCTCCAGTCCGCCTGTCACACCAGACTACATGGACATTATTTCCATCAGCGCTGACCGATGGATGGCGTGACACGTCTGGAGCATTCGTTAACCGAATATCCCCGCTCCACGCTGCTCCGCCACCTTTCGCACGTTTGTAGTATATTTCTTTGTTACCATCTCTTTCGTCAATCCAAACAACATGTACGCCACTCCCAGCTACTGCAATCGAGGGATTCAAGGATGAAGCATTGTCATTTGTCAGTCTGACGTACTGCTGCCAGCTGGCACCTGCATCAGTGGACCGCATGTAGTAAATCTCATTATTCCCATCATAATGATCACTATAGGCTACATGAATATTGGCTCCTAGCACGGCAATCGATGGCATTCCTGCACTGCAATTATTATAAGTGAGACGCGTATCTGGCCCCCACGTCGTGCCGCCATCAGTCGATCGCTTATAGTAGACTTCACACACCTGCACTCCGTCGCGGGTATCCATCCAAACGACGTGAACATAGTCCCCGGAAACTGCAATACAAGGATATACTGCGCAGTCATCAGCATATGTAAGCCGGGTATCCGAAGCCCAACTCATGCCGCCGTCAATGGATCTCTTATAGTAAATCTCAAAGTGCCCATCACGCTCGTCGCACCAGGCAACATGGACACTTGTGCCTGCGACGGCAACCGCCGCACACCCCGAGTGACCAAACCAATTCGTAAGACGCACATCTGTTTCCCATGTTGTTCCATTGTCTAATGAACGCTTATAGTAAACCTCCGGGATGGCATGTCGAGAATCATGCCAAACTACGTGTGTTGTCTCACCCTCGGCAGCGACACACCACGCATTGTTGTAGCACAAATATGATATGCTATCATCATAAGTGAGACGGAAGTCTGGTTCCCACTGCGCAGACAGAACCGACGGGCAAAGACAAGCAATACCCCAGACAATTACCAATGTTCTCCACATGTTTTCCTCCCAATACAATCATACAAATCTGATTAGTCTGAACGCATACGTTGAAACTCACCGCAAAATACCGGCACTCACCCTCACTTCCGGTTGTTCACCGTACGAGGAGTTGCCGTATAAATTGTCTCAGTAACACCAAATTATCGTAACCACAAGTCTTACAATAATCTCACATAGACTATCACAGTGACGAATCTAAAAACCCAAATCATTTCTCGAAAGACAAAGTCTGCACCAGAGGTGTGAGGACAACCTCCCTACTCTCGCTCTGATATCCTGATGCCCTGATGCATAATAACACAATATCATAATTACATAATTACCATATTGCATTACGAATCTTTCATTGGCTCTGATCTCATTTCTATTCTACTTACTACCTTCTACGTACTACTTACTGCCGTGGTCGGAGCTCGCATTACTGCTGTTCAGTTATGAGGTCTTCTGCCTTCGAGAAGTGCATCTGAAATATTCTCCACTTCCCGTCTATTTTCTCCAGAACGCCGCTCCAGCGAACATTCTCCCAATTTGCCGGTTTGCCTTGAAATTCGTTGTAGTCGTTCAAGATACAGGCCCACCAAGCAGTCTTCATGGTCGGCGACATGTGAATGCGAAAATCCTTTATTTCCACCCTTATTGCCCTGAAATCGTCACGCATGAAGAAATTTTCGGTTAGTGACCTGAAACTCTCGAAGTCAGTGATTGTGCTCTTGGAGTCAGTTTGAAAGAAGAATAACTCGTCATTATGCACAACACTGGAATAAAGCAACTCAGTGTCCTTATTCTTAACCGCCCATTCGATGCTGGCTCTAATGGTCTTTTCGATATCCGCTATTTCATCATGCGGATTATTCGCGTTGTTGAATGTATACGGACCAACCATCTCAACCCCCTGTTTCAATGCATCCTGGTCTGGTACTGTATCGGCCAACAGCGTCGCAACACTGAAAATCAGTGCACATAGCAGTACTGATAATAACCAACTTCCTTTCACGGTTACCTCCATTATGATTCGAGTATCTTCCGTCTAAAACAAAAGTTTAATCGCAAACCCGAGGCGGCTGCAGCCGCTTCATTTAATAATTTTCGAACACTAATCCATCGGGTCGCAGTGCCAATAAATGATGCTTAGTACTCTTATCCCTATCTAGTGTCTTACCTTAACAATCAAAGTAGGTTTTGCATTAATCATCTCAGGAATAAGAAGATAAATGCCTACTGGTAAACCTTCGCCAATTCGGTCACCTCTATATTTCCCAACCAGTTTGCCCGCTGTATCGTACAGTGCGAAACGGTCTTCTTCATGACCCTGTACAATCGTATAAGAACTGAAAGGATTGGGGGCCGTTCTGCACTCCTGCAGCAATACACCTGCGTGTTGTGTCATCGATTCATGTACTCCGGTGTTCCCCGTAGGATTACGTTTATAGTAAATCTCAAAATTACCATCTCTCCAGTCTGACCAAACCACATGGACAGTAGTACCAGAAACCGCAACCGAAGGATACCATGAGTGCTCCTCAGAGCCATTCGTGAGCTGTGTGTCAGGCTCCCAGCTTACACCGCAATCCATTGAAAGCTTATAGTAAATATCATTCTCACCATTCCGCTTGTCACACCAGGCTACATGGACATTATTTCCATCAGCGCTGATCGATGGCTGGCGTGAAACCCCTATAGCATTCGTTAACCGAATATCCCCGCTCCACATTGTGCCGCTACTCTTTGCATATTTGTAGTATATTTCTTTGTTACCGTCTCTTTCATCAACCCAAACAATATGAACGCCACTCCCAGCGACTGCGATCGAGGGATCCAAGGACGAAGCATTGTCATTTGTCAGCCTAACGTACTGCTGCCAGCTGGCACCGACATCCGTGGACCGGGTGTAGTAAATCTCACTATTCCCATCATAATCACTACCCCAGCCTACATGAATATCGGCTCCCAAAACGGCAATCGACGGCATTCCTGCAGTGCCGTTAGTATAAGTGAGACGTGTATCTGATCCCCACGTCATCCCGCCGTCTGTCGATTGCTTATAGTAGACTTCAAACATCAGCACTCCGTCGCGGGAATCTTGCCAAACGACGTGAACATAGTCCCCGGAAACTGCAATACAAGGATATAGTGCGCAGTCATCAGCATATGTAAGCCGGGTATCCGATTGTCAACTCATGCCGCCGTCAATAGATCTCTTATAGTAAATTTCAAAGTGCCCATCACGTTCGTCGCACCAGGCAACATGTACATTTGTGCCTTCGACGGCAATCGCCGCGCACCCCGAGTAGCCAAACCAATTCGTAAGACGCACATCTGCTTCCCATGTTGTTCCATTATCCAACGAACGCTTGTAGTAAACCTCCGGGATGGCAAATCGATAATCGTGCCAGACTACGTGTGTTGTCTCACCTGTGGCAGCGATACACCACGCATTGTTATAGCACAAATATGAGATGCTATCATCATAAGTGAGACGGAAGTCTGGTTCCCACTGCGCAGATAAAACCGATGGGCAAAGACATACTATACCACAAATAATTACCAATGTTCTTCTCATGTTTTCCTCCCAATACACTTATACGGATCATATCACTATGATTGCATAAACCGAAACTGACTGTAAATATCGGCACCCACTCTCGCATCCTTTCTTGCGTCATAGAGAGAGTTGCTATATATGAATGGTTTCATAAGCGCAAATTAATAATAGCAAGAAGCCTTACAATTGACTCACATAAACTATCACAGTAACGAATCTAAAGCCTAAACATGCTCGGAGACTCAAATTCTGTACAAGGGAAATCACATCGTCGTACCGTCTATCGAACGCAATGAATATCGCTGGTAGTCACAATCCCGCATGTCTAGTGAACATATGCTCAGCACAGTAATTGTTTCCAACACACAACTGATTTTGAGTTTGCTCTGAACCCTCACGATGGCGAGCACTCGACCCTGAGTAAGCTATCTCCTGTGTCCTTGAATGTTTCTTTTGTTCAACACCATCGCCATATTTTGAAATTCATTATATTTACAGATCGTGAGAATACTATCAGCACTCAAGCTTGAACCACCCCCTACTGGTCGCGTGCGTCAAAGGCACAACGAAAAACCGCCGAAAAGGTAATTAACCCAAGTGAAGCTGTACACCTCCTCCACATCAGAACCGCCCTCAAGCACCCGATAGCCAAGTTTCAGAGACATCCGGTCATTAACATTACCCTGAAGCGACAGAGAAATATCTTCGGCCCGGCCCTGCGGAGCTGCCAGCGCATCGCCATCCAGAACTAGTGCCAGCGGGTCTGCGAACCTCCATACAAGGCTGAACTTGATGAGTGGAACAAAGCCGAGATCAGTTTTTTCGGATATCTTGATCGAATCGGCAATGCTTATCGCCGCATCTCGGATCTTTGCGGTTGCCCCAAGCCCGAAACGGAGCCGCTCTCCTGCAAACCAGAAATGTTCGTATGTAAGCCGGTACGAATTGAATTTGTATACAGAATTTAGGGCTGCATTCGGTGCGAAGGTTTCACCTTGAAATATGACTTCGCGACCTACACTGCCTGTGGCTTTCAATGTCAGTGGCGCAATCAAAATTGAGACCATGTTACCCCTATCAAAGTAGTAAGTGAATCTGCCCCGGACGAAAAATGCTGGGTCGGTCTCCAATTCTTCCGAAAATGAGATCAGGGTACCGGTTGATTTCGGTATCTGAATATCACTATACCAGACTATTGCAGCACCCGATTCGATATCTAGATCGAATCGATTGAATGATTCGGCAAACGATACGCCAAACATCAAAAGAAGCACAAGTCCTGCATTGAATGCTTCCCGTATCACTACCATAGTTTTACCTCCACGTTCTAAAATTGTCATGAACAAAAGAAATTCACGTTCAAGCTGATTCCAAAGCTCTATTGTACATCTGCAGCAGTTCTTCCTGAGCGATCAGCGGTCGCCTAATAGATTCAAGCATGGACTTGCTCAACTCGCCACTCCTGGCAAAATCATAACCTGCTTTTTTAACCTCATCAATGATCACAGTGCCCTCCTCAGTCAATTCTCCCTTCTTTTTCATCAAGAATGCGTGAGGTCTGAGTACTGCCCCGGAAAATTCTACGCTCATGTCCTCAGCTAACTCCTTGGCAATACGCACCACCGTATCTAGGTTTTCTTTCTCCCACCAACCGCCCGTAGACACAAGCAAAATTTTGTGAATCTTAACATCATCACGAAGTCTAGCTCGCGTACGTCCCTCACGTGTTTCAAGCAAAGGTACAGCCAACGGGCAAAGCCGGTTGATGAAGATCTGCATCTCACCCGGAAGGGGAATATAGACAGGTGTGGCCAGGATAAGGATATCTGACTTCCTCAACTTAGGATAGACCTTCTGCATATCATCCTTGATATAACATTCTCCAGGAGTCTTCCACCAGCACTGCAACTCGCCCGTGCAGAGTTTTGGTTTTAGATTCTTTGTATAGATTACTTCTACCTCCGCACCAGCGTCCTTCATCCCCTGGGTGAATGCGTTGAGGATCGTAGCGGTATTACCCCTATCTTTTCTAGGACTTCCATTGATCGCAATTGCTTTCATCTTCAAACCTCCTCACATATTTTCACAAATGATCAAGATAATCTGCGTCATTGCTTCTCCGGCTCACCGTCTCATCGAGGCTCCAATTCTCTTTCTATGCTAGACGGTTCCTGTTATGTTAAACATAGCATGAACTATCATTGCTGGCAGGATGCTCCCACTGCGCGCTCTCAATTCACCGGTCAAGAGACCTGCAACCAAGGCGGCGCACGCAGTGAAAATACCCATTGGAATGTGGATAAAAGCAAATAGCACAGCTACTACGACCGCCGCGGCTGAAAACGGACCCCATATCATCGTACCACTATTACCCAGTGTTCGTGCCACAACACTCTGGATGAGACTTCGGAAGATTACTTCCTCCTGAACCGACGCTCCGATCCAGAATATCAAAATGATCTGCCAGAATGCGAATGCTCCGAACGTTTGGGAACTTTCAATGCTAAAGGTTCGTTGAAGAACAACTACTATGAGACCAAGAATACCACCCAAGACGAACGCCCCAATCAAGTATTTCTTGCGGGCAACAACCAGACCAAAATCGCTGCGACGCCAACCATGACGAGTAAGAAAAATCGCCATTATCAACGCCGCGACCAGGAAACTTGTAACAACGATCACTAACACTGTCCCCGTGACGCCCGGACGCAACATTCCTATGATTATAAACGATGGTAAATATACTCCTAAAAAGAGCAAAAACATCCATACTAAAGCCTTAGCATATTTCATTCATACCTCCGTAATCGAATATCGATCTTGATTTCTCCCGATATGCTGTGATGTAATAACCCAATAACAACCCACTGTAAGTTTACAAAGCATAGCCCTGCCCATGCAGGATCTGCGACAGGTTGGTTTTGTTATCTTTTAACATACTTTTCTGAAATGACATAATTACATAATGACACAATGACTGCATGATATCAATTATCGAGAATCTGGTATCTGCGTTCAAAAGAGGACAGTCCATACGAAGATTCCGATCATAACACATCCAATGATGAACCGTATTAGCCCCCCGAATAATAAACCAACAAAAGAACCGAAGCCTGCAGTAAGTGCTTGACGTGCTTCTCTACCCACGATCAACTCAAACGCAACGGCAAGTACAAAAGGCAAAACGACAATCCATACTAAACCAAACCATATCCCTATCATTAATCCTATCACAGCACCAATAGCGCCCGCTCTACCACCGCCCATTTTTTTTACGGAAAAATAATTCGCCAGATAATCGACGACAAGGCCAAATACAGTTAAGCCTGCGAAAATGAGAATTAAATGAAGATCGATTTCTTTAAACCCAGTTAGAATTCCATACAGAACTGCTGCGCCGAAGATAAGAGGAATGCCTGGCAGTACCGGTAAAATAACTCCTGCTAATCCGATGATCATGATTATCAATACAATGACAAACAGCAAAATCTCCATGAAAGTCATTAAATGCGCCACGCTGGCGCGTTCGGAATTTTGCGCTCGGAGTTTTGAGTCCGCACCACATAGCTCGCTGATTGGTATCCTGTATTATGAATCGTGTATCGATTAATCATTGCATTTTCCGAATACGAACTTCAGTATGAGTGTTGTCTTTGAGCAATTCGATAAGCTCCGATATGTTCGTATCTCCATAATGATACGGATAGAGCACCTTAGGTTTGAAGGCACAGACTGCATCCACCACCATTCCTGGGGTCATGGTATACGGCAGATTCATCGGCAGGAAAGCATAATCAATATCCTCCAGTGCCTTCATCTCAGGCGTGTTTTCAGTATCACCAGCAATGTAAATACGGGTATCGCCAAAAGTAAGCACGTACCCGTTGCCCTCTCCTTTTGGGTGAAACAATTCTCCGTTGTCTCGTTTGTGCACCACGTTGTATGCTGGTACAGCAATAATATCGATCCCCATATAGGTCCGCTGATCACCGTTCTCCATGACCACGCCACCGTCGACTTTCTCCGCACAGATTTCTGTGAGCACGACAATTGTGCTGTCCGCACGGACCTGCTGCAGAGCAACAGGGTCAAGATGGTCACCGTGATGATGGGTCAGTAATATCAAATCGGCCTTTGGCAACTTAGAATAATCTGCCAGGCGGCTCCATGGATCAACGTGGACCACTTTATCGCCAAATACGAATATAAGCGTGCCGTGTCCGATGAATGTTATTTCAAGATCCCCTTCAGAGGTTTCAATAACATCTTTTTCAAACGATTCCTGAGCCACGACCGGGATTGCAAGACACACCACTAACAAAATTAATGTTGTAATGTTTATCATAAGACATCCTCCTTACTACTCAAGTCTATCTGCCGTTACTCCCGTGTCAATATTCCAGCGAGCATATCTATGCTTCGGGCCAAGCTCACACAGGAAACGCCGATTGAGCAAATTGACACCTCAGGACAATCGGCTATAATTGATCACAGGAGGAAGTATGAACCGCCGAGATTTCATAAAAGCTCTACTGGCAGGAGGAGCAGGTACTTTATTCAATCGTATCCAAGCGCATCACCTAACTTCCATTCTGCCAAAATCGAGGATTTTGCCGCCTGTGCAGGTGAACACTTTTTCATCTGAGATCATAATGAATAGTCGAAGGTCATATCACGGTGGCTACAGCGGACCCTTATCAGACCAAATCTTGGCTAATGTTCTCTGGGCGGCTTCCAAGGCACCAATGATCGGTACAAACCGAATAATATATGCTGCCCGCAGCGATAATGTATACTACTACGATCCTGTACTACATGATATCATTTTTCATCTCGCAGGCAATCACATGTCAGAAGCAAATGCTGCCTTTGAGGTTGGTGTCGCTAGTGACCTTGCCGAGGATGCTGGTACCGCCCTCCATTATGCTCACCTTACCGCCACCTCCTTCTGGACAGACACAAACGGCCAACCCTCCTGTTGCCCAAAAGAAAGTGCCCGAACCAATGCCAACAACACGTGGAGCCCTGCCATGAGCATCCAGATTGCCAACTGTTATGGACTAATGGGAACGGTCAGCGGCGTGACTTCGCAGTGCGTTGCCATTTCATCAAACGGCAGTCTACCTACCCCCTCGACGGACGGACCCGTGCTCTTGGAAAACGCACTTGATGAGCTACGCTATGGTAACCAATTCTTGCCTGACGAACTAAGCCTTGAACAGCTCTCTCAGATTGCGTGGGCCTCATACGGTAATACGCCACACACCACAAGTAACAATCGCGCAGGAATCACGGCCGCATCAGCTGTTGCTAACTACTACCTGACCGGCCGTATCTATATTGTCCGCCCAGAAGGCGTTGAACGGTATCACATTCGTCAGCCTTCTGGACAACCGACGACGAGAGACCACCGGATTGAAAGAGTAACTGACGGCGACCAGAGACCGCAACTCAGGTCGGCAGTACCGCGAATACCTCAGACCGCGCCCGGTTATTTTGTCTATTGTGCGGCAACTGCTGATCGATGGCAACTGATAGAGGCCGGATACTGCGCTGCGGGTGCGTTGCTTCAGGCGACCTCTATGGACTTGCAGGGTCATTTCACAGCCGATTTCACTTCTGCCGAACGTACCGCAATAACCAATGCTTTAGGTATACCTTCCGCAGATTTACCGCTGGTGATTTTTTCGGGCGGACAAGAGCTCGTAGGCATAGGTGAACGAGAAACGGATAATGTCGAATCACTTGCTGTATTCCCCAATCCTTTTCATCAGAGGACGCAAGTAAAATACACTCTTAATTCACCGACGCATGTGGACCTCTCTGTCTATGACGTATCAGGCAGTCGGGTTAAGACTTTAGTCAATAAGAAACAGGCAACAGGTAACTTCGCGGTAATCTGGAATGGTACTGATACCTACGGCAGGAGATTGCCTCAAGGCAATTACTATTTTGTTTTGAAAACCGGGCTCAAACAACAACGGATGAAAATAACCAAAATAACATAATTATCACTTAAAACAATCCAGAAAATGCATTTTGGGGTACAGACAAAATGGCGCAATTAATCACCGAGTGCCGTGCGTGAAAGCACGTACAGGTCCTCAACTCCGTCCCCCTTAATCACCGTCTCTCAAATATTTTCTTTTCAGAATTCGTAATGGATGCCAGCCGTTGCACTCATCGCCGCGTCTTCATCAAAGCTGCCAGCAATGCCGATATCAGCTGCAAATCCTTCAACCAGAGTGAACCGACCGCCAATGAGCCAGGATTGTAATCCATCCCTGTCACCCCTTCCTTCAATACCAAACGCGTAAGGTCCCGTGTTGAAAATCGCCGCTAGTCCGTAAATTACAACCCCATCCCCACCAGAAATGCCGGTGGTTTCATAACCAAAATTGCCATCGATTTCCAATGGGCCTAAAGTCTGGGTAACGACTCCGTTAATGATGTAGGCTGCTTCGCCAAAACTACCGGTTAGCGAAGCAGCAATAAAATCGGGAATAATGGCAAATTTCAGAGCCAGTTCCGCACCTTCGAAACCGTTATCTTGCTCTGGCAATATTACGCACCCGGTCCCAATGCCCAAATCCATACGGTCTGTTATGCCGTGTTTGAATCCCAGTCCGAGCGCTGCCTGCTCAGACCAGAAATCACAACCGAATTCCAGTTCATGTATGCCGTGGGCTACAGTACTGGCATCGTCCGTGGCAAACGGCCGAGCAGCATAAAGCCCACTCATGAAGGGTAGCGCCAAGCAAATAGTAGCGTATCGTAGAAGTTCTCGCACATTGCCTCCTCTCACATTTTTTTCGTGCCACTTTCATTAAAATAGTAACACATTATAACCAAGAGGCAAAAAATATCAACACTGTTCCTTCGCGCCGTACGCCGTTCTCTCGATCTTCTGATACGCTGTATTTTGTTTTGCCCTGCGTGTTATGCAGTACGTTATTTCTACTTACTACTTAGTACATACTGCTTACTATACAGTAGATTGTCGCCTGACGCAGTACGTTTACGCTAGGGTGTCGGTAGACGGATAGACACAGTCGTGCCTTTGCCTACTTTGCTTTGAATTCTTATGCGGCCGTGGTGCGCCTTGATAATCTGCTTCGCAATTGAAAGCCCAAGACCAACGCCGCCTTTTTCTCCTGTCTTCGTAGTATAAAAGGGATCAAAGATATTCTCTAGATCCTCTTCTGGAATCCCAACACCATTATCTTTGATTTCAAGGGCGACAAAGCATTCACTGCCTTTTGCACCCTCAGCTGCGAGGGCGACATCAATGCATCCTCCATTGTCGACGGCCTGTATCGCATTGACGATCAGGTTCATCACGACCTGCTGTAACTGAGAATGATCTCCGAGTACGTCAGGGATTTCATCCTCACATTTCTCAGAGATTTTAATATTCTTGATCAAGAACTGATCCTCCAATACGGGCAGTGTTTCGTTCAAAAGTCTCTTAAGATTGACCGACCCGAGTTCAGGTTCAGTTTTCCTCGAGAAGTTCAAAAGATTACGCACCAAACGCCCAATTCTGATTGTTTCGCGTTCAACAAGTCTTAGGTTTTTCTCCCAGACCTCTGGGTCCATTTTCTTCTCAGCCAGTTGTTTAAGCATCAAATGCAGGTAGGTGATTATACCATTTATTGGGTTGTTGATCTCATGCGCAACACCAGCTGCTAACTGCCCCATCACGGCCAATTTTTCTGATTGTATGACTTGCTGTCTCAAATTCTGCAACTCGGTGATGTCACGGAAAATAATGGCAATACCTCTCGTGTTACCGTGGACATCGTCTAGCCTGAAAAACGACCTGGAGGTCAGTATTTTAAGACCGTATTTGCCGGTTATTGTAACATTTCTCATGTGGACGGGTATATTTTTCTTAAGTACCTTGTCAAACGGACACTCCTCATTACATGTATCGCTCTTGAAAATATCGCGACACTTCTTACCGAGCACTTCGTCGAGACAATAGCCAGTAATCCATTCAGCTGCTTTTGTGAAAAAGATGATTTTCCGATTAAGGTCAATGGCAAAGATACCGCCTTCCATGTTCTTAAGCAAACCCTCCATGAAAGGACGCATCATACTGACATCGAAGCCAATGACTTCCTTCCTCTTCTGCCCTTTATTCTTGCGCTTCTTCACAGCTCTATTTTACCTCCAATATCCGGTTTGTCAAGCTAACGTCATAATGCGGGTGTTTAATTAGTAAACACATGTCAAAAAAATTGACATTTTCATTGATCAGGGTATAATATGTGCGAATGAGTAGCGTATATGTCCAGACCATTGGTTCAGTACAGGATTACGTGCGTGATGGCCTTATCTCCACGTTGAGTGATTTGTTCCAGCGACAGGTGAAATACTTACACACTGCCGACTATCCGCTGCTTGCCTTTGAACCTAAAAGAAACCAATACTATGCAAGGAAGATCATAGAGACGCTCATGCGTGATCTCCGTGACGATTGCGAAAAAATGATTTGTGTAACAGATGTCGATTTATGCACACCCATACTCACGTTTGTCTACGGTGAAGCACAACTGGATGGGAAGATTGCCGTGGTTTCGACAAATAGGTTGAAACAGGAATTCTATAGTCTACCGAGAAACGACAGACTGCTGCTACAAAGACTATGCAAAGAGAGTCTGCACGAACTCGGACATTGTTACGGTCTGGTCCACTGTAGCAGAAAGCAGTGTGTCATGTATTTCTCAAATAATATTCTGAACATAGATAACAAACAAAGTCATTACTGCATCAAATGCCATGATTTTTTCATGGATAGAATGAGAAAGGAGGAACATGGGCAAAAGTAGGATTTTAGTCGTCGATGATGAAGCAATCATGAGATCTTCGCTCACTGACTGGCTCATGGAAGATGGGTACGATGTTATGGCAGTGGCGGATGGATACACAGCGATCGACAAGGTTAAGAGTGAGGAATGGGATCTTGCTGTCGTAGATCTCAAAATGCCAAAGATCGATGGGCTTGAGGTTTTGAAGAGATTACACAAGTTGAAGCCCGGTCTACCGGTGATCATCGTCACTGCCTACGCTACAGTTGATACTGCGGTAATGGCCATGAAATCAGGAGCAGCAGATTATGTTGTCAAACCATTCAATCCCGAGGAAATAAGCCTGATCATCAAGAAACTCGTCGAGCATCAACGTCTCATAAAAGAGAACGTGCGTCTTCGCAGAGCACTTACCAAGCGGTTTAAAGTTCATGATCTCATCGGCAAAAGCACCAAAATGCTCCAGGTCATTGAAATGATAAGAACGGTAGCGCCTACAAAGTCTACAGTGATGATTACCGGAGAAAGCGGGACGGGCAAAGAACTTGTCGCGCGTGCAATACATGAATTGAGTCCAAGAAAAAAACACCCCTTTATTGCTACAGCATGCGGAGCAATACCCGAATCGCTACTCAGCGCCGAGTTATTCGGTTACGAAAAGGGCGCGTTCACCGGTGCCGTTGCCCAACATAAAGGACGTATCGAAATGGCTAACAAGGGCACGCTTTTTCTTGATGAAATCGGCGATGTCAGCCAGCAGACCCAGGTCGACCTGCTGAGGTTCTTGCAGGAGAGAGAATTCCGCAGAATAGCCGGCAAGGAGTTGATCAGAGTGGATGTACGTATACTCGTGGCTACGAACAAAGATATCGATGATATGGTAGCCCGCGGAGAATTCCGCGAGGATTTGTATTATCGACTCAACGTAATCACCATTACAGCACCGCCGCTGAGAGAAAGAAAGGAAGACATCCCGATATTGGCCGAACACTTCTTAGAAAAATACAGCCTTGAGACCGGCAAGAAGGTCGAGAGCATATCAGATGCAACAATGAAATACTTTATGGAATACAACTGGCCTGGTAACGTCAGGCAGCTTGAGAATACCATCGAGCATGCAGTGGTCGTTGCGCAGGGACTCGAAATACAAAAACATGATTTGCCGCAACACATGGCAATCAAACCAAGAAAAATCAAACAACATGCCTCGCTTGAGTCGTTAACGCAGCTCGAGAAGCAACACATCAGAAACGTATTGCAGTCATGCAACTGGAATATAAAGAAAAGCGCACAAATTCTGGGTATAAATAGGGTAACGCTGTACAATAAGATTAAAAAACTCAAATTAAAAAAGGAATAGATAACGCCAGTTGTATAAAAAAGCAACATATGTTAAAAAATAATACATAAAAGCCACGATAAATGGCAACTTTTAGTTGTTACTAAAATATACACTTTCCCTCACACAAATTTTTAAAAATAACACATAAAATCCCGATATTTCAGGTTATTTTCAATCATGCACCTGGCACGAACATTGCACTTACACCGCTTACAGGAGATGAATATGAAATGTCCTTTTTTGGAAGAAATCATCGTTGCATATTGCAACGCGTGCAAGGTCAAGAAGATGGTACCAAAAGGTGACCCTGCCTTACAGAACATGTGTGATGCGCACTATCAGGAGTGTGCTGTGTATCGGGAATTCGTGGCTCATAATGAAAAGGAGGATATCATGACCCCGAGAATTCAAGAGCCTGGAGCATCGGCAGAGCTAAAGCCGTGCATTTGGATGAAAGCAGGTGTTATTGAATATCGAATGTGCACAAAGAATTATGATTGCAAGAATTGTGAGTTCGACAAGTCGTTGACCGAACAAGAGGGCTCAGGATCGTCAATGGTCGTGCAGGCAATCGCGAAGTTACGTCAGCTGCCGGCATCAGAGCGGAAGTGCCGATACATGCTTACTGGCGATTTCTCGTATAAGATCTGCCCCAATAATTACGAGTGCTGGCACTGTACAGTGGACCAGTATATACAAGATACGATGGATGCGAATCGCGCACTTCAGAAGAGACGTCAGCGTGCGGCAAAACGTGTTAGAACAGTCAAGGGATTCACGATTAACGAAGATTTCCACTACCTCCCGAATCATATATGGGTCAAGGTCGAGGGCGAGCTGCTTAAGATCGGCGTCGATGACTTTGCCGCTCGCTTGATGGGCACAATTGACAAGGTACAATTGTCCAGCGAAACTTCCTTTAAGAAAGATGAAACGTGCTGGCAAATCGGAAGCGCCCAGCGAATGGTTTCAATGTCATTGCCTGCCGACGGCGAAATCATCGAAAGGAACAATCTTGTTGAGTCAAATCCCATGCTGGTGCGTAGCGAACCATACAAACGTGGTTGGCTACTAAAGATAAGACCATCAAGCGACCTTAATGATATGCTGAAAGGCTCGCAGGTTAGAGAGTGGCTCGAGAACGAGTTTGATAAGCTACACCAGGAATGTGAGGAGAATACAGGTGTGACCATTACCGATGGTGGCCAGCTCATCGAGAACTTCTGTGAAAGATTGAGCGACAAGGAGTGGCACAACCTTGTTACGCGATTCTTGTGGTAATATTTCTTAGCTTTCTATCGATCACATAACTAAAAACTAGTAAACCCATAGACGTCCCACGCAGTACGCTTGACGCTTTACGTACTACGCTCATCGTCTTACGAGTTTTCTACACCCTGCATGCTGACAGAAAGTCCTTTCGAGCTCAGCATCTTGACACTTTGCTGCCCCTCACTATAATAGCCATGAACATCCTCTGACTGATATGATCAAACATACCACAAGCACGTTCACTTTGCGAGACAAGCTAAATCACCTTCTCGCCCGCACCGGACTCAGGCGCGACCGCTTTCGCGTCCAACCAGGGCTCTATACACTCGGAAATCCCGACAAGCAATCAAGTGTTTTTGTCACTGCAAACTATGGACTAAGTTTTGACAAACTGCGCGCTGCACTTTTTGGTGTCGACTGCTACATATTAGTGCTAGATACAAAAGGTATTAACGTGTGGTGTGCTGCCGGTAAAGGTACGTTCGGCACCGAAGAACTGATACACCGTATCGATAGCGTGAAACTGAAGCAACACGTTGACCACGACATGCTGATCCTACCTCAATTGGGCGCGCCAGGGGTCGCTGCTCATGAGGTAACTGAACGAACCGGATTTAGAATCGAATATGGTCCGGTTAGAGCAGAAGATCTTCCAGAATACCTAAGAAATTACAAGGCCACACCCGAGATGCGACGCGTACGTTTCAACCTGCTAGACCGCTTGATATTAATCCCCGTAGAGGTAACCCATATGTTGTTGCCGGCGATTATAATAACGGTTTTTCTTTACTTAGTGAGTGGCCCGCTCGCGGCTCTCGCCATACTGGCAATTGTAGTTGCCAATTTAATCATATTTCCTATTCTTCTGCCATGGATACCGACCCCAAATTTCAGCACCAAGGGATTCCTCCTGGGTAGCATCGTTGCAATACCATTCTTTCTTTTGGCATTCTTTGATAATCCTCTTGCCGAGTGGTGGAAAAGAGTTGGTTATGCATTGCCCTATCTCCTCATCCTACCGTCGCTTGTTGGTTTTATTGGACTCACTACTACAGGGGTAACAACATACGCATCCAGGAGCGGCGTGGAGCGCGAAATCTCCGCCTATTTCCCGGTGATGTTTTGGATGCTTTGCGGTGGCACCCTGTTAGGCGTTATATTCAGGTTTATCCGTTAACGAGCATAGCTAATGAAAAGCAAATACCTGGAAACTACCCTTAGATATAATGCCGAGCTCTGCACTGGCTGCGGCATGTGTAGTAGCGTCTGTCCACATGGCGTCTTTACTCAGACCGGACATGTCGCCCAACTCATCAGACCCACGGCATGCATGGAATGTGGCGCGTGTGCGCGCAACTGTCCGGTCGAAGCAATCACGGTAGAAGCAGGATTCGGCTGCGCCGTCGCCCAATTTGTAGCCGCACTAAAAGGCTCAAAAGAACCCACCTGCAACTGCTGCTGAAGACGACGCCTGAACCGCTATGCTCTAAGCGCTACGTTTCTTCCCTGATGCTCTGGTATTCTGATCTTCTGCCCACTGATCCTCTGGCACGCTGATATGCGACCTATGTAATGACTCAATGACCAATGAGTCTTCGGGTTTCGATATTCGAATTTAGTATTTGAGAGAAGAGATGCTCCGCTTTTGTACCTCAGCTATGTTGAGGATGCAAAAGTCTTGAATTTAGAAGCTGAACTGATAAGTATGATAAGGGTACTCGCTTTGAACATTAGTATCAGAACGCATGTTCCTAGAAGTCCCAGTGCTGGCAGAAGAATAACACCACCAATAATCCCGCCAAGCCATCCACCGAGCAGGTCCATTCCGTAGAGTAGCCCTGCAGTGTGGCTCAGTTCTAGCTTGCCCTTGGCAGACAAGTGTAGTGTATTTGCCAGGGGAAATTCAAGTCCAATTAGTAGTCCCGACGTGAAGGCCAGGGGAAGAAATAAAATCGGACTACCCAGCGTCACATTAACCTCAACAAGAATCAGAGGAAGGATAACCGAGAAGACGATCAGAGATATCTCAAGTCCTACGAAGAAGGCAAAGTGCTTTTTGACGCGTGACAAAAGAGAGATCGTAATATATCCACCCGCAGCGGCTCCGACCATAAACACTGACACTAATATCCCGATCCAGTAGAACACATAACCGTAAAGTGTCTGAAAAGCGAAAATCAGAACAAGGTCGAACAGCATGCCAGCAAAACCAGTCGTAAAAATACATAGCGGAATGCTCAACCGCGTCATTCGTTTGACTTTAGTACGTACAATCAGAAACAGGAGTACCAGTGTTAGGAGCAGTATAGCAAATATATGCAGACGTATCCCCTCAAGAAGTCTGAATAATCCTTTGAGATACGGCGAGAAGGCCGCATTCCAATAGGCAAGACTGTAGAATACACCCAGCGGATGAAAATCCCTATTTATCCTTTCTGTACCGTGTGCAATTGATATCATGAACCAATCGTGCCAACGTGGGTGCAATTTATATTCAATATGGAAAGGAGTCAGCAGACGGGTCTCTATATTCCTTTCCTTCAATCTTTCTATGAGTACGTCACTATCAACCGAGAATACCTCTTGTGATTCAGAAGCAAGATACAGATTAAAGCCATCTCCCGGTATTATTTTAGTATATGCAAAAACGTCATTAGCTGTATTGAGTATGCATCGATTTAGATTCTTCAACTCCTCACCCAAGTAAGTCAATGACCCGGGCATGTTGATGACTAATATACCATTCTGTTTAAGTCTGTTTTCCGCAAGCGCGAAGAATTCTCTGGTAAAGAGACGGTTCACCTGGAGATCCTGAGGATTGGATAGCCCAATAAAGATCAAATCATACCTATTCCTGGTGTTCTTGATGTAATACCTACCATCCAGATAGTGAATTTCCAGTTTTGGAGAGGTGAGTTCGGCATCTGTCAAGGATGTAGCGTATTTCCTTACTACCTCCAGAATCAAAGGATCTAACTCAAGATAATCTATTCGTTCTACCGAGTGTTTCAGTATCTCATTTATTACGCCCCCTGCTCCGCCACTGATAACAAGGATCTCTTTCGGCGCAGGATGATGAAGCATGGGCAGATGCACAAATTCTTCAACAAATACTATATCAGGAGTAGGCGTGGTGAGTACAGGAACACCATCCGACATGAACGTATACTGCTCTTCCCTTTTTATGACCATAACATTGCCGTAGACAGAATTCTCATAATGAAGTACGTCTTGTCCCCTCCATTGTGTCGCTATTGACATTTTCTGAATAACATCTGCGCCATTCGTAGCCAGTGAAAGGCAAAATGAAAATAATACCACTACTGAAGCATATCCCAAAACTTTAGTTCTTTTCTGTCTACAACGCCAGAATTTTCCCAACAGAATAAAGCACATGACGACATTCACCAATGCGATCACTAAGGCAACACTAACAGCATGTAAATAAGGAATGAGTAGATAGGTGAAAGCAATACCCCCTATAAGCGTGCCAACAGTTTCGTATATATAGACTCTGCCAATTGAGGACGCTCCTTCAGAAGTTTTATTAAGTGCATTGTACAGCGAACAGCCAAACGTGAATAATGCGCCGTGCGTGATACTCACAAAAAAAATGACGAAGAACGATGAAAAAAGCATAGGTAATATGCCCAATGCTTCACCAGGTGTGGCACCCATAAACGATTTCAGAGTCCTGCTGAAATATATTGCAACAGGAAAGCAAAGAGTAAATATCAATTGCACAAAAACAAACATCTCAACCTTATACTTCGTGTGCTCGATCTTCTTCCCCAAGAAGAAAGCACCTATTGCTTCCAGTATGAGCCAGTTCGCTAGAATAATGCCTATTGATAACTCGTTGCCTTGAAAGGTTATTAGTAATTCTCTTAAAAGCAAAACTTGCGCAACAATACCACTGAAGCCCATGACGAGGATAGCAGAGATAATACGTGTTTTCATGAAATTGGACTTATGTGTTTCTCTCATGTAATATTCGCTGCTGAAAATACAAACTCAAGCTATGTCTACCGAAACCATTGGAGCAGAAAGCTGCAACGGTGAATGAGATAATCACCAGATCCCAGAAATCGGGTAGCCGCAGAACTTGCACTGGCCGTTCTTTACGTTGTTCTCAATGATTTGAAAATGAGTGCGATGTATTATGCGCTTCTGACATTGAGGACAGAATGTAGAATTGTACTTGTGCCCTGGCACATTACCGATCGTCACGTATTTCAAACCTGCAGCTCTGGCAATCTGGTGTGCTTCTTCCAAAGTACTAATGGGCGTTGCGGGAATATTTGTGAGTCGATAATTTGGAAAGAAGCGAGAAAAATGCAGCGGCACATCATCACTCAGATGTTCCTTAATCCAGAGGCACATCTTCTTTATGTCATCGGGATTATCATTCAAACCAGGGATAACAAGATTCACAATTTCCAGCCATTTCTTTTCTTCTCTTATGATCTTCAATGTCCTTTGCACTGGCGCCAACATAGCAGAGGAGGTATTCTTGTAGAATTCCTCAGTAAATCCCTTCAAGTCAACGGTTACTGCATCAGTATACTTGAGCAATTCCTTTAGCGGTTCTGGGTTCATCGAACCATTCGAGTGGAATAATATATTGAGTCCATTCGCCTTTGCAAGCTTTGCCATGTCATAAACATACTCATAGAATGATGTAGGTTCATTATAGGTAAAAGAAAGTGTAGGTATCTTCTTTTTTATCGCAAGATCAACACCATCCTTTGGCGTCAGATCATAGACACGATCCATTTCGTCTAATGACCTTTGTGAAAGATGCCAATTCTGACAAAACTTACATCTAAAATTGCAGCCGGCAGTGCCAAAACAAAGGATTTCGGTACCGGGAAACATATGATAGGCAGGTTCTTTCTCTATCGGATCAAGTTGAATGGCTGAAGGCCGTCCGTGAACCAGACTATAAAGCCTTCCATCGATATTGGCCTTGTTACGACAAAAACTCCTTTGCTCCTTTTTCAACACACATCCACGAAAACAGACCTCGCACTGGACCAAGCCTTTATCGAGTTTCTTATAAAACATGGCTTCTCTCAACAAGGTTTTGTCCACATTTGGTTTCTTATCACCGTTGAACAGACTAAATATCGAACTGCCTAAACCTATACCTACCAAGAAAATACCTCCCTTTTTCAGGAAGTTACGCCGGGAAATCTCGACTTCAAATAAACGTTCAGCAAAAGGATCACCGTACATATTACTTGGTCTATAACCTGTCTCCACTCTCGTGAATTATACCCTATGCATAAAGCAATGCAAGTTTTTTCACACCACCCACGTTGTTTCCCAGACGGATATACCTATTTTCCCCGCTACTAAGCCATTCTGATGTTTTATTGGCTAACTCGCTAATCTCCCGATACGCTGCTCAAGGTTGCGTCCTACGCCTTAGGTGTTTTATCTGATGTTCTGATATCCTGATATACCTCTTTTCTTTGAATAACATAATTACACAATGACCTAATGACAGTAATCCACCGAGAGTAGCAGAGGGGTAACAGGTATCCGCCATACATATTGTGACAATCCCCGTGAGTACTTTGTGATGTGGTGCTGTAAAATAGAGCAAGCGAATTAAACCACAAAGGGAGGAAAATGAAGAACAGCAACATTCTATGCATATTGCCCTTATTATTACTGGCCGCGGCTCATGCCCAGATTAGTTGGACAGAGCACACTATCGATGGTGGCTTTTCTGGTGCAATTTCGATTCATCCAGCCGACGTTGATGGCGATTCTGACATCGACGTTGTTGGTGCCGCGTACAATACAAATGAGATTGCATGGTGGGCGAACGATGGCAACGAGAATTTTACCAAGCATATCGTTACATCGACATTCTCAGGTGTCATATTCGTAACCGCCGGCGACATGGATGATGACACAGACATCGACATTATCGGCACTGCCAACTCTTCCGGTCTCATCGTGTGGTGGGAAAACGACGGTAACGAAACTTTCACCCCGGACACTATCACGAACGGTTTTGGCGGCGTACATTCGGCATATCTCATTGATCTTGATTCGGATAACGATACGGATGTGCTCGCAGCCGCCTACAACGCCGATGCGATCCACTGGTGGGAGAACGACGGAACCGAGAATTTCACCGAGCATTCAATAACCGATGCGTTTAACGGTGCCTGGACAGCGTATCCTGCGGATATCGATAACGACAACGACGTCGACATCGTGGGCGCGGCACGTGAGGCTGACGAAATCTGCTGGTTCGAAAACGACGGAAATGAAAACTTTGCTACAAATAAGGTCGATACCATTTTCGACGGTGCGCATATTGTCATAACTGCTGATGTCGACTCAGATAATGATATTGACCTACTCGCGACTGCTCGAATCGCGGATGAAATCGCATGGTACGAAAACGACGGGAACGAGCAGTTTACAAAACACGTCATCACTGATAATTACGACTGGCCGACTTTTGTGTACCCATATGATATAGACGACGACACGGATATGGATATCGTCAGCGCCGCATATAACGCCAATGATGTTTCGTGGTGGGAGAATGACGGTAGTGAGAATTTTACTAAGCAGACCATCAGTGCGAACTTCAACGGAGCAATACCGGTGACCGCGATTGACCTAGACGGCGATACCGATATCGACGTCATCGCAGCAGCCTACAATCTCAACGATGTCACGTGGTGGGAAAACGCTGCCACCGGCATTGAAGGAGGAGGTACTGGTTACGTCCCGAACGATTGCACGGGTGCCTCGATCCTCACTTCTTTATGCCAGTTGGATAACCTAAGTTCGTATACGATCTTCGACGTATCAGGGCGAACAACCACTCGTGCCGAGCTGTGCCCCGGTACATATTTCATAAAGACCTGGGACGACACTATGTACAAGGTGGTGCTGGTCGATTAGCACGCTCAACGCTGCGCGCTTGCGCATTACGCTGCTCGGTATTTTTCTACACACTGCTTAGTGTCGTAAGCGCCCTACGGAGCTCGGAGTTCGCTCAACGTCTCCGCTTCGCCGAGGCAACGTCTCTCCGTGTTTAAAAAGCGATTCCATTCGTACCCCAATGATAGCTTCTATCTGATATCCTGATATTCTGATCTTCTGCCCACAGATCCTCTGATTTCCTGGTATGCTATGTCGCTTGCTGGTCTGTGTCGACCTTAGTACAGTTTCCTGGGCAATCTTGCTTCTTTAATCGCACTTAGCGCGGCTTTATCATCGAGGCGCCTACCGATTATAGCTCCGGTCGCTGCTGTACCTATATTTATAACGATAAAGGATATCCATCCGGGAATAGGGCGGGATAATCCGCTTTCCGAAGTGCCAAACATATTCCATGTCAAACCCCCTATAGCAACGAGTGAGAGCAGAAAATTCGGTACTAGCCCTACTAGCCACGCCCCGCTTGCACACCCGCACGAATAGGAATTTCTCCTAAAACTCTTCAATTCATTCAAGGTAATCGGCTGACCGAGCGTATCGTAATCAATGATCTTCCACCTACGTTCAAACACCTCCCTTGATCTTTGAATATCCTCGTACCTATCAATATAATCCCGCAAGACCGCAACTGCCTGAGAATCACGGTTGACCGCTATTAGCATCTTATCGCCTGCCATGATCTTAACTTTGTATCCGCCTTCTTGTATCGCATAGAAAGTCGCAGATTTGAAATCGGAAATCACAGAATATAAATCAAATTGCTCGCGCTCCTCGGCATCGACCACTTCACCAACACGCTCACTAACAGTTATCGGCTGCACCTCGTTGTAGTCCGTGTAATGCTTCAGGGTATAGGTACAGTTTATAGTCAAAGCTATCAATACGACAACAGCAACTACTCGCTTCATAAAACCTCCTATGCAACACTTACCTTATGTCACTTTGGCATATTCTGTCTGTTTGTCAACATAGCTTTCTGTGGCATTGTACGCTTCTTATATATTCTTTCCACTGACAAAACTGAGGCTAATTGACAGCAATACCAAAAGTCACGGAATGAGTATCAAGATTTGGGTCATCATTGTCAATATCTACCAAAGTGTATTTGTACTTCATTATGAGACTCACCTTCCAGAAAACCCTGAGCCCCACACTACCTAATATATGGAATCCCCAATCTGAGTCAGAGTAATCAGGTTGCTGTTTCCACGTGGTTGCCCAAAATCTGTGGTGGTCAATACCAGCGCCAAATTTAAGAGCAATAATGTCCATTTGAATATTCGTGCCCACCGTAGCTGAGTAACTTATCATCCCAGCTAATTCCATCTCCAAATGTGCGATGTCAGAACCATGTACGAAAGGAGGAGATATCCAAAGATCAACACCGACTTCAGCGAAGCCCCATCTTAGGAAATGTCCGTGTACATTACCACTGCCTATGGCTACTGGCACTCCGGCTGACCAACCGAGACCAACACTGGCGTTTACACCGATGCTGCTGAACAACAGACAGCCTACCAAAAGTATACTCATCACTTCCCCCTTACTTTTTTGGATACCACTAGATATACTACATAATTACAAATACCAGTTACTCCACCACCCTCGGCTTTCGTGATTCTTCGACCGCATCTCTAGCACGTGTATTGTCAAAACCCCTACCCACAAAGAAACCCGCTCCCGTGGCTAAAATCGCAACGCCGGCTGTACATAGCATTATTATTCCAGCATCACCAGTTCCTTCCACAAGCTCCTCTGAAGTGCCAAAACCACCCCCTATAAAGGTGGCAAAAGCCCACAAGGATCCGACACCAAGGGCAAGACCGCCACCACCTGCGGCACATGCAACCGTACTCCGGTGATTTCTCACCCTCTCGATCTCCCTTTTTGTAATAGGCTGGCCGAGATCATCATAACCGACAATACTCCACCTTTTTTCAAATACCCCTCGAGAATCAATTATCTCTTCATGATAATCGACGTAATCTCTGAGAATACGAATCGCATTTAGGTCGCGATTGACTGCAACGACAGTATCGTATCCTGTTGCGATTCTAACTTCGTAGCCACCTCCTTCTAGTTCAAAAAATGTGGCTGCCTCAACCGGGTAACTCACCGGATAGACGTATATTTTCGGAAACAATCCGAAATGTTCCTTCTCCTCCGCGTCAAGAACCTCACCAACGCGCTCACTTATGACAATCGGCCCCTTCACTCTGTATTCGTCATAACGCTTGGAGGAATATGCGCAGTTCACTAATAACGAAACCATTACGACAACAGCAACTACTCGCTTCATAACTCCTCCTCTACGTAAATCTATGCTTATTTATTCCATTATAGCTAAAGTCACTGTCAACTATGCTTTGCGCCGCACGCAATACGCTGCTCGGTATTCTTCCACATACTACCTGGTGCATACTACATACTGCGGTGGTTGCAGTTCGGAGCTCGGAGTTCGCTTGACGTCTCCGCTCCTCCGACGTTCCGTCTCTGCGTGTTTAAAAAACGATTCCATTCGTACCCCAATGATAGCTTCTATTTGATATCCTGGTATTCTGGTCTTCTGCCCGCTGATCCCCTGATAATCTGATACGCTGGTTTGTTTTGGTCATTTGAATTTCGGATTTCGGTATTCGGATTTAGGATTTTAGAAAAGATGTGTCTCCGTTTCTCAGTCGTGTCTTATTTTTTGCTGAAAAAATCCTTGACTGGTATTAAGAGGCCTATGATAATTAGAATAAGACCGATGATGATTATGGTAGTTGTCACAGTATTTTTGAAAGCAATATTCGCTATAAGGTTGTTCACCCAGCCAATGACACCAACGACCAGCATGTAATACCAGGCCCATTTCTCCACCTTACGATAGGCCGTGAAGAGTACTATTAAGGCACCCAGCGTTAGTGCAAGGCCAAGTCCACCCGCCATTCTTTCAAGAGTTATTATATAGCCACCCACGCCAACCACCGCGTCATATATATACCATGGTTTTCCGGTAAATCCCTCGAATGAGCGTGCGACTATGAATTCCGGCGCAAATACCGTAATGAGGCCGTATACCAGGGCCAGAAGCAGCATGATTAACAGGATAACAAAAGAAATTTTGACTGACTTCTTTGCTTCTGCCATTTTGCTCCTCCCTTTTGATTGTATTTACTTATATGGACTACTAACTACGTCGCCTGGTTTCTAGCTTATGGATAGGCATAGTTCTAAGATGGTTTTAACAACCAAACTTATCAAATTATACACCCACTACACAAAAGTCAAGCACCTTACGCTGGACGCTATCCTTCCCAAACAAACCGATGATCGCAACAGTCATCTCCTTGCATCAATGTCTTGGTGCGAATCAGCTTGATCCTATGGTCCAAAGCCGAAAAGATTGCGAAGTCACCGTGGCAGAATGCAGCATACCCTATATCCTGGGCGTTCACTTCACGAAAAATATCCGCATATATACATTCGGTGTACTTAACTTGAAGTACATTATCTGTGTCTTCAATAATCTCGTGCGTGCAGGTATGTAACCAATCCCGATCCGGCTTTCTCAAGAAATTAAAGTACGCAGTGAACTCTTTCTTCTCCATCCTCTTTGCCCAATTCCTTCCACGCTGAGTATAATGTTCAGTAGCAGCTCTCATCAACAATTCAACCAACTCATCTCTTCCCAAATATTGCGCCAGACGCTCCATATACGGGATGAAATTATACTTAAAAACGAGTTCGTAAACTTCCTTATATGTCATTCCCGCATCTGCAAGATATTTATGCGTTTCAGACAAAACGGTGGCAGTTTCCTCTGTTGCAGCTGAGCCAAACAACCGGCCACAGCCTAAACCGAATAAGACACCCGCTGGTAACATCTTGAAAAGGAACTGCCTGCGATTTACATTAGCAGGTAGGATTGCATCCTTTACCATAACCACCTCCTTTTGCTTCACAGCCAAGTGCATAATACAATTGAATAAATATATGGAATTGTAACTGCCTATAATGCCATGTCAACATTGACGCTTGACGCTCGACGCCCCACGCTATTTTCAATCAGTGTAATCTGTTTCTTTCGTCGTCGTAATCGAGCCCTCAGAACAGCAATGACTCAATGGTCCAGTGATACAATGATTGAAATGTCTATCGGTGTTACTTCGTAGCCTTTGCCCGCTCTTCCTGTGACATTTTCGCCAGGCGCTCGACCTCTTTCGCATCAAGCTTCAATCCCTGTGCAACTCTGGTACCGTATTCAGTATCAGCCTTATAGAAAAGTGCTGTTTGACGCAGTTGTATGCGTTTCTGCGCATTTCCTAAATGATCAACTATGTTCCCGATTAAGTGCTCCCGGGCTTCATCATTCATAACCTTACGATAGAGGGTGCCTGCCTGTACGAAATCGTCGTTCGGATGAACGTACGGCTGTCGGGCAGCTTTGCCGGAAAATTCCAATGCCGGTTCTGCCATTTCCGGTTGTGGTTCAGGACCCTGAAAGCTATTTGGATAATAATTCGGGCCGCCGCCGCCATTATCATCAACGCGCATAGCGCCGTCACGCTGATAGTTGTTAGCCATAACTCCTTTCGGCGAGTTGACCGGTATCAAGTGGTAATTGGGACCAAGACGATAGCGATGGGCATCATGATAGAAGATGATCCGTCCCTGCAGCATTTTATCCGGAGAAGGACCGATACCTGGCACAAAGTTACCCGGGCAAAAGGCTGACTGTTCTACCTCGGCAAAGTAGTTTTGCGGGTTACGGTTTAGCACCATGCGACCGACCGGGATTACAGGGAAATCGGCGTGGGGCAAAACCTTGGTTACATCAAAAGGATTGAACTTATACGTGTTTACCTGCTCAGGTTTCATAATCTGAAACTGAACGTCCCAGGCTGGATATTCACCGCGTTCAATCGCCTGATACAAATCATCGGTCGCGATGTCGGGATTCTCGCCAGCCAACCGGGTGGCCTCCTGACGCGCGTAGTTTTGTATACCCTGCACGGTTTTAAAGTGGATCTTCACCCAGAAATATTCACCCTTTGCGTTCCAAAATTTGAATGTGTGCCCGCCATAACCGTTCATATGACGGTAGCTCTTGGGTGTGCCGCGGTCAGAGAAAAGAATCGTGACCTGATGAATTGACTCTGGAGTCAGAGAAAGAAAATCCCAGAACATATCGGGATCTTTGGCATTCGTGGCGGGATTGCGTTTCTGTGTATGAATGAAATCAGGGAATTTGATAACATCGCGGATGAAGAATACCGGTGTGTTATTGCCTACCATGTCGTAGTTACCTTCCTCCGTATAAAACTTCACGGCAAACCCGCGGGGATCACGAGCCGTATCTGCAGAACCTTTCTCGCCACCGACCGTGGAAAACCTTGCAAAAACTTCGGTGCGCTTGCCGATTTTGGAGAGGAACTTAGCTCTTGTGTATTTTGTGACATCATGCGTCACCTCGAAATATCCACCCGCTCCCGCGCCCTTAGCGTGTACCACCCGCTCAGGGATGCGCTCACGATTAAAGTGTGCCAGTTTCTCAGCAACGTGGATATCTTCGAAAATGGTGGGTCCTGGAATGCCCACGGTTATGCTGTTCTGGTCATCATCGACCGGTTTACCAAAATTGGTAGTCAGTTTTTTTTGTTCTTTTGCCATGACAACCTCCTTTCAAATATTAGGCAAACAAACAGGGTAAATACTAAAATAATGATTGAAACGCATCATGGATTCGCTTTGCCCTTTGTTTGACATTTATCACACAGTCCTTCCAAGTATACTTTTTTTCCTAATATGAGATATTTCGTTGCAATTTCCGCAGGCACCCTAATATTATCATAGGTTTTTTCGTGGAAATCGATTATTCTATTACACTTAACGCACCGGAAATGATGATGCATTTCGGTATCAGGATCAAAGCGTTTAGGATCCCCTGATGATTCCACAATGCGCGCAAGACCGATTTTTGCGAATGTGATAAGAGTGCTGTTTACGGTTCCCAGAGAAACATTTGGGAATTCACGTTTGATCTGCCTGTGGATTTCAGTCGCCGAGGGATGCTTATCGGATGCCACCAGTTTCTTGTAAATAGCGACACGCTGGGGAGTGACCCTTAAACCATGCTTATGACAGTGTCTCTTGAAATCGTGCAATTTCTCTTTCATCTCGACATCCTATTAACCTATTTCTTATTAGTACCTACTATTATATAGTATTTATTGCAATTTGTCAATGGGCAAATTCATTTCATCCCTTTAGGCGACGCCGAATCCAATCCGTACCCCGCTTTGACTATCTGATTAAGATTAGTTGCTTCATTTCTTGATTATTTCCGGTCCGGCATGCAACGAAATAAATGCCTCCGGGAAGTCTATTCCCTGCGTCATCGGTCCCGTCCCACTTTACTGACAACTGATAATCGATGACAGACATCTGTCTGGAGACATCAACAACCAGCCGACCAGTTACATCATATATCTTAAGCTCGTATTTATGTGTGTTATCTGTCATCGCATATCGGATATCACAGAAGCGGTGAAACGGATTTGGAAAAACCGATAAGCTATTTTTTGCAGCATTTACCGTTAATCCTTCATCTTCCACCACTCCCGTTGATGAATATTTCAGGGTTGCATAGTCGAAGTTAATACCTGAAGAAACGCTGCATCCAGTTACGTAAACGTTACCCGCATTATCAAGAGTAATTTCATCTGCCACGTCCCAATTATCACCCGGTCCGTTATAAAACGCGACCCATTGTTCGCCGCCCGCCGAATCATACTTCACTACAACGTAGTCGCCGAAAGTAACTAAGCCCCTACTAAAGCCAGTCACGTATATATTCCCGCTATCATCAAGAGCAATGTCAAAGGCAACATCCGAACCGTTACCTGGGCCATTGTATCGTGCCACCCACAACTCGTTTCCTGCTGAATCATACTTCACCGTCGTAATATCAGCTTCTGTTCCAATACCATAGCTGTAACCGGCAACATAAACATTGCACCCACTATCGAGGACTAGAGCATACGCGCGGTCATAACCACCGAGCGGTCCGTTATACCGTGACACCCACAGCTCATTGCCCGCTGAATCATACTTGACCGTGACGATGTCATCTATGGTATCAGGGTCTGCACTGAATCCTGTTACAAAAGTATTGTGGAGATCATCTATGACCAGGGCAGCTGCCTCATCATTAAAACCGGCAGGACCATTGTACCGCGCCACCCATAGTTCATTTCCTGCTGAATCATACTTCACTGTAGCAAAATCCGCATACGTACCCAATCCCGAGCTGTTCCCGGTCACATACACATTGCCCACAGCATCAAGCACAACATCGGATGCCGCGTCGTGATAATTACCTGGCCCGTTATAGCGTGCTACCCACAACTCGTTTCCTGCTGAATCATATTTTACGGTCGCGTAATCATTATCAGTGGCTAATCCCTCACCAAATCCAGTTACGTAGATATTGCTATTTTCATCAATAGCAAGAGCGTTTGCACGATCCCAATCATTCCCCGGTCCGTTATACCGTGCTACCCATAGTTCAGCACCTGATGAGTCATACTTCACAGTCGCATAATCAAAAACACTGCTGGAATCTGCACTGTATCCTGTTACATAAATATTCCCAGCGTTATCGAGCTCCATATCAAATGCTACGTCGTCACCATTATCCGGCGCGTTGTACCGCACAACCCAAAGTTCGTTGCCCAATGAATCATACTTAACCGTGGCGTAGTCGTTTGTGAAGACTGGACCGACACTATATCCAGTAACATAAACATTGCTTGCCTCATCAACGGCGAGGGCAGTTGCCGCATCATACCCATTTCCTGGCCCGTCGTACCGCGCCACCCATGTCTGCGCGAAGAAACCCGATGGCACAAACAAAACCATCAATGCATACAACAACATGACAATGTCTTTCAATATCCCTCCTTGCTCTACGTCAATAATCTTTTTCTGCGTCATCAATGCACCCTACATTCCACGCTATTTACCTCTTGTTACTCTAACACAATTCGCCTATTTGTCAATACAGCTTCACACTTCGCAATACGCTCTACGCTTTTACCCTGATATTCTGCTATTCAAGTACCCTTCCCCAGATCTGACTGAATGCAAAAATGACCTCTTGACATTTACGTATTTTTAAGTATAATAACGTTAGATAATCTTCTAAATTAGAAAAATGACTAATTTAAATATCAACCCCCGAAAACTTCTGCTGCTCAAGGAAAGTAGCCAGATCAAGGCGTACGTGCACCCGACGCGGATTGCCATATTGAGAATGCTTGCCGTTAAAAAACGCACCGTATCGAGCGTAGCGAAGGAGCTTGGCGTACATCCAGCTAATATAACCCACCATTTCAAGCTACTAGAAAAAGTCGGTTTGATAAAATTGGTTGAAAAACGAGATATCGGTAAGAATATCGAGAAGTATTATCGCGCAATTGCCCATAATTTCGTGGTGACCGCCGATAGACAGACGAAATCCAACAAGAAAGCCCTTGAGCTTTCCATCTTGAGAAACGACCTGTCGACGGCGATCAGTACGGTTAAAAGGAATGATAAACACGAAGTCATTGCCGTGATCAAAATTGCCAGAATCTTACCCAGCGACGTGAAACCGTTACAGAGGAAAATCATGAAACTGATCCGAGAATTCGCTCGGTATGATTCCGCCAAGGGTACAGCATACACAATGAACATTAGTGCGTATCCAAATGAAGCAAATTATGTTAGACGTGAAGAAATCATCATCGATGAATAAGGAGGCTATATATGAATAGCAAGTTGCCATACAGAATAAGCAGAAGGGGAATGTCTCTACTAGCTGTTTTTGTCATCATGCAATTGTCGTTCGGAATTGCTTGTGCAAAGGAGAAGTGGCATCCTGTAATACAGAATGACGAATCGCTTGCGAATCTGCTAACCGAAATGAGTGAACAGCACAATCAGCCAGCTATGGCCGCCGCGCTGGTCTTTGGAGACAATATAATCGCGAAGTCGACTGTCGGAAACATCGTCTATGGTGAAGGCGTTTCCGTCAACGAAGACAGCCGGTTTCATATCGGATCAACGATAAAATCGATGACTGCTGTACTCGTCGCAATGCTCGTCAAAGAAGGAAAATTGCGATATGATATGACGCTGGAGCAAGTTCTTCCCGGAATGCCGATGCGGGACGAGTACCGCGGGGTTAGGATTAGCGATCTGCTTAACAACAAGGCCGGTATCATTGCCTATCAACTGGTCGCCAATGAAGACCCCGTGATTGTAAAAAAACTCATGGAGGAAATACCCATAGCGTATCCCGACCCCACCGAGCAAAGACGCGAGGTAACAAGGCTGGCGCTAAACCTCGAACCCATTGCCGAACCCGGCACAAAAGTGGTCTATTCTAATGTCGGATGGCCAATTATCGGTTACATAGCTGAACTAGCTACGGGACAGTCGTACGAAGATCTTTTACAGGAGAGGATATTCAAACCGCTTGGTATGAATAAAGCAAGAATCGGTGGCTGGCCTGCCTCCAAATCAGAACCGGATCAACCAAGGGGACATTACGTCGCTCAGACAAATGTGGGCAAACCCACATCGCAGAGCTTAGATGATGAGTACGTTCTACCGGCGTGGATGAACCCCAGCGGCGGCGTGCACTGCACCATACTTGACTATGCTCTGTATGCCCGGGAGCATTTGCTCGGGCTGCAGGGAAAAGGAAAACTGCTAGGTCAAAAAGATTATGAGACGTTGCACAAAACACATGTCACGGTGAATCTCCGCGATATGTACCCTCATATGAGAGAGGACCGCGAGGCAATGTTCGGATATGGTTGGGGAATTGTCAAAAAAGACAAGGGATACCTCAGCACGGGGGCTGGCAGTGGCGGTACGTTCTTCGCTCAAATATACGTTTACCCTGCTTTAAACGTCGCCTTTGTCGGGTTTACTAACTGTGGCGACGGCGCAAAGGCCCTTAGAGAAACTTATAAAAAAGCGACAGGACTAGACTAACAAAGCTTGACGCCTAATGCTTCACGTAGGGCCATTCTCCGGTTCAACCGGAGAATCCAGCGTTCCGAAGCTCCGCCCTCATAGCCTTCTCTTAGCCTTTATTGAATCCTTTCGAGCCCTTTGTTAAAATGACTCAATGACATAACGACTTATGACTATGTTTAATAGTGTGTCGGGTTCTTGTTAGCAGGTTGGTTTTACTAATCACTAAGTTCATTGTCAGCTAGAAGCTATTCTTCCGTCGGAATCAGAAGCACGTCGAGCATGGGAAGCGGCTCATGCTTCGGCATATCAGAAATCCATTTCAGTGCTCGTTCACTCGCATTGAATATGCGAACAAGTGGAAGCGTGATGTCTACCGTATCTACGCCAGCGTTCATGTAGATCAATTCGTGCTTCGACACAATGGCCTGAACTCCCGCTTCCTTTGCCACCAAATCAACCTCAGCCTTGTGCTTCTCAAGTATTTCTGCCACCGACCCGACACTGAAGGCGCGAAGGTGGCTCAGTATCTGGTACGTTTCTGCTGTTTTCTCTATGTGCTGAATCAGCGAATCATTCTTTGCCACTCTGGCTTTCGTCATTTCAGCATGAAGGTTTGCGACAAATTCCATGCCCTCGTTTGAATTCCCAAAGGCGATTGCGATCGCCCGAGAATCGTAAGTACCAATACGTGTGTTAGGACGTGATGAACAGCTGACTATTAGGGCTGCAATGGAGCCCCCGGCCCCCAACAAGACTACGAGTCTATTCATAATTACCTCCCTATCTTTCTCCTACACAATCTTCGGCAGAATCTAAGACAACGTTGCATTTGTGAATAATCAATTACGAAAAAAAGTCTGCACAATATGCCAAATTCATCACGTACACAAAATAACCCATACATTATCATAACTTATTGACTTGAAGCTTAACAAAATATGGCCCGCTCAGAAGGACCTACGACAGGTAGGTTCTCTGCATATCTCGGATTACTCTAGATGATTTCTACTGCCTGCAAATACACAGTCGACCCTTTAACGCATAGACATTTGTTCAAGCCACTTCTGATATTCCTCGAGAGCAAATCTGACCACATAATCAGGTTCAGATAAAATACGCTGGATTTTCTTGAGTCGCGGCAAGCCACTAACATTAAGGTGCATTTCATAATATCCTGACACCTTGGCAAAAACGACCCGCTTGCTACCAGACTTCAACTCAGGCACTGGAAACGTCAAAGACGCACGTTGGCCGACTTCAGGCATTACATAGTAACTATCATCGCAACGCTCAAGAACAGTGCAGAGATCCTCACCATCGTGTCCAATCATCGAACTTGCAGAGATTTCCCGCAGCTCAAAAGGAACCGGTTCTGAATAGTCAACTGCGAATGAATTGAACTGCCAGAATCCTGACGGTGGCGCTATTTTGATCTTTAGTGTATCACCTACGACACCCTCCAAACTCAGCGGTACAACACGTTCCTCTGCCATGAACGGACCACCACCAATAATTTTCCCTCTTCGAGCCCAGCTTTCGCCAACCCAGACATCTACGTTCAACGCGTATATTTCTGTCCAATTATCCCAATCGCCCCTCTGTGTTATAACGTTAGGCTCCTTCATCTCCTCATAAAAACGCTCAACGTGGCTACCGAAAAGCGCCACCATTCTCATCAACATCTGCGAAGCCCAGAGAGTATTACATCCATACACAACCAGTTTGACCTCATCGGTGTTAGGTGGTCTAAGGAAGTTTAAGTAAAGCGTATCGCGCAGATCTGCGCTATTATCTGGATCCTTAAGACGCACATCACTTTCCCACCAAAGCATATCCTTTTCCGAAATCCAGCGATACACGTCTTCATCGTAACTCTTTGTCGCTGACAAAGGTTTCTGCAGTGCTCCAATGCTGTATAAGTTATTGTTTGCGTCTTGAATTATATCTACTTCCGGGGGGTGATCAACTACCCAAAGCTTGAACTCGTTGGTATATTGAGTCTCGTCCACCTCGTTAACAAGTTGTATACGGTATTCGCCATCCGCAGTACGTAAATGTTCAAGCCGACACAAATCAGTGCGCTGAAAGGCCTCGCAGATTGCTCCACCATATGGTTCACCGTCAAAGATGTACTGTTCACCATCATAGCAATACACGAAAGGGCAACATTCCTTGGTAGCAAGCACAATCAGGAAAGCGACGCCGACGACAAGCGCGGAAACGCCGATGGCTGCTAAGCAACTCATTGTAGGATCAAACATGCGGATATAAACCATCTTTACCTGGTCAAGCGGAATTTCTATGAAATCGCCTTCTTTCACCACTCCTGCGACAACTGAATCAGTGACGACGGCACCCGTATCGAACTCTAGATACTCTCCCTCATCTGTCACGGCTGCTAGAATCGTGTATTCCCTATGATCCTCCATTTCAGCCCGGTATACTACCCGTCTGGAATAGCATCCATGTAGACACAACAAAATACAGACTATTGTTATACTTGCTACAATCCTCTTTGCTAACATTCTACTCCTCCTTTCGAGAGAACACAAAGAGAAAATATAGGTTTCAAGAAATCCCACATTCGTAGAGCAACGTCCATGTTTCTCCGTTGAAGTTTAAAGACTAGCAGCGGCTCCAACAAAAAGTATTAAGGCTGTTATTCCCACCACTGTCAAAATTGCCAGTAATGTCGTGGTACCAACTCCAAAGCAACAGACTGCACCAGTCCGAGACTTATCAAACCTCTTCGCGTACACCATGTTCACACGTGTTAAAGCAATTTCAACGGATGTTCCATCCTTGAGTGTACCTTTGATAATACTGTCCTCCAGAACAGCGCTCGATTCGAATTCAAACACCTCGCCGTCCACTGTAATGACGATAAATATCGGATATTGGGGGTACGCCTCTATCTCTCCGCGGCCGATAAAATCCTTGGAATGGCATCCGAGCAAGAATGTGAGAACGAATACCAACGTTATGATTGCGATGATTCTTATACACTGTATTCTATATCTCCCAACCAACTGCGAAGCCACTAATTACAGAATAATCTATCGTATTCGGTTGAGATATCATGTCAAGAGGGTAACGCGTTGCGCCAAGCTTTAAGAAACAAACAGGTTGGTCTTGTAACCACATGGTACTATCTAATCAGTAGGAGTTCTCCCGAAGCGCAATAATCCCCCGCCTCAAACTTATAGAAATAGACACCGCTACCCAACCTTCGATTAGACTGGTCAGTGCCATCCCACACCACTGACATGGAATTTGGTAAGTAAGAACTAGAAAGTGGGAATGATTTGATCAAACGTCCTGTCGTGTCGTATATTTTCAATGCCATGTCCAGTCCGAGAGACGCGGATTCTCGTCGTTCAAGGACGGAACGCTCTGCGCCATGTCCTATGCTAAAGCTGACCGTTGTCAGCTGTGAGAACGGATTCGGGTATGCGTGGAGCGTAAAAGCGCGGGATTCAACATCCGATCCCAAGTTTTGTTCTATTATACCTACTACTGGTTCAGTACTCTTGGCATATTTAAGGCACTCATTGGTTGCATCACGATACGCAATATGAGCATAACCCTCATCATCAATAGCCAGCGAGGCATAAGTACCTACATCCCCCAATGTATCTACATCTTCCGAAACCCAGCCCGAAGCAGTCCTCATCGCAAATTTCAAATCACCTTCTGTGTAGTAGGCAACGAATTTTTCTTCACCAGAGACATTGATTGAAGCACCATATGTGTTCCAGCCACCACCAGCACCAATTGTCTCCTCGGGTTGCCACCCACCCACAGTTTTCGCCCGGTAGCAAACTGCACCAAAATCGTCTTTGTCATAAGCAACATGGGGATAGTCAGAATCATCGACCGCGATCGATGCGAATGTTGGGTCTGTTGAGGTAGATACTAACTCAATCGGTTCCCATACGCCGTTGGTCTTTCTCCGGTACTTTATGCCTTCATCAGAATAAACGAAAGCGACATGAGGGTCGTCATTGGCGTCAACTGCAATATCATTTTGCCAGCCGGCTGATACATTCGGAATATCCGATACTTCCTCAGCGTTTGTCCAGGTGCTGTCGAATTTCCGATAATAAAGCACTGGTGAGCCGTAGTCATAGTAAACATAGATTATGTGAAACAAAGAACTCCCAACGCCTGGACTGATCGAAACATTCAGATAACCCCCGGCGCCCGACGGCGCAAGGGTATTGGGGATTTCTTGGGTGGACCAAATTCCGCCTCCCAAATGCTTGCCCCAAAGTAAGTAATCGCCTGTTGCTGTATACTCCATACTCATAATAGCATTTGCAGTATCCCGGACCATCGCCACGTCAAGCATCCGGCAGAAAGTGAAGTAATTTACGTTCGCAATTGGATAAGGCCCATACCATAAACTGTCAGATTTATGAATGTGGTAGAAATGGTCATCATCGACAAAATAGAGAATATGGGGATCATTATCGCCACTCACTGCGATAGAAGCACCCTTACCTGAGGTATCAACACACGGTGCTTCAATATCCCAATCTCCAAAACTGAGAAAGGGAATCAAGATGGCAATCAATACCAGAATTCTATTTCTCATATCCACCTCCTGTTCAGACTATGGTACCAGGATTTTATCTATTGTCAAGCTGAATGCTCAAAACGTTTTCGCATTCAAACTAAACGACAAAATGACGCAATGACTTATTTTCTTTGCTTTTTACAAAAGTGAAATGAATCGGTGCATTTCATTATTTATATATAAGCTGTTCACCCAGACATCAGCCACGATCTGTCCATAGCCGTCAATAGTCCTCTGATCATACAAAATTGCTTTCCCCTCGACGAGCTGTTTCAATTTTTCAAATGCTTGTGCGTAAGCAGGAGACCCCACCTCTGGAACATCGACCTCTGCAAGTCTCACAGTCTCACCCGTATTTAATCTAAAAGTTTCGCCATCTAAGACTGCCTCGACTACTCCCGTCTGCATCGACACTACCTCCTTTCGTATCTGTCAGATGGATGCTTCTGTAAGTTACTCAATAGTATAACACCAATCGCCCAATCTTCCAACCAGATGTTTTTTTTTGATTGTTAACAGGATTTACTGCACGCCGTGAGCACAAGCTAGGTTTACCTTGCTGCAGTCTTCAATGGCTTAATGACTCAATGACTTATGCCTGTCAGGGTAATGTTTATCTTCATCTGCGTAGTTTAGGTGCGGAGCAATCTGATATTCTAGTATTCTGATCTTCTGCCCGCTGGTCCTATGATATCCTGGTATGCTGCTTGTAGTGACATAATTACACAATTACTCAATAACGATATATTGCAGGTTAACTTTGTTTTCAACTAACAAATGCACCTCGTCAACGAGAGTTCACAATAGAGATATGTATTTGCGCATTTCGTCATTCACATAGGTACTATTCACATACACTTCTGCCACGACGCGCCCATAGGTATCCTTTGCCACTTCGTTGTATCTGATATATTTGTTTCCGATTAGTTTGCTTAATTTTTCGCGTGTTTTGGCGGCATTTGGCGAATCTTTCTCTGGTGCATTGACATTAGCAAGTCTTATGATCTCATCGGTTGTCAACGTAAAGGTATCACCATCTATTACGGTATCCACGACCCCGGTTTGCATATGCGACCTCCTTTCATGTATTTCGAAATGGAAATCCCAGGATATTACTGAGGAATATTACACAAATCCTCAAACTTTCCAACCAGATGTTTTTTTTTGATTGTTAACAGGATTTGCTGTCAGCTATTTTTACAAGTATGCAGTTTAACCAAGATTGTAAATGACTTAATGACTAAGTTAGTAATCAATGGATGCGAAGCTTTCAATGACAGGGTCACAACGACTATATGTGTTTTGCGCATTCTCCTAGCGTAACTTCAGCCTATAACCCAATATTTCATAGTCTTCAGCTGGCATAAGTGATCTATACAGATTCTTACCAGGCTCAGAAAACCCCTGTATTTGCGCTTTAGCAATGCCGTGTCTATTCAGTCGTGCAAAACAGGTTGTCAACAAAGCCTTTGCAAGACCTCTTTTTCTGTAATCGGGGTGAGTCCCTACAGGATCGATCTCTGCCACACTATTTTCTTCGTCGAGCCAAGCAACACAAAAGGCCACAACCTGTCCATTAGGCTCAATTACAACTAAGTCCCAGTCACTCGAATATCCAGGTGCTATTGCTTTTGTTTCAAACCATTCTCTGTCTAATGAGTCTCTCCCAAATGTCAATCTCTCAGATTCAATCCTGCTTTCAAAATCATAGCTTTCGGAGAAAGATTCTATGCGAAAATCGTCTTCCGTAGCAACGTCATCCACGTAGTCTTTCGTATGATATCGGTAATCAACACCAACCACACCCTGACAAACAAAACTGAATTTCTCCAATAACCTAATCCTGGCTGTATCATGGACGTATATATTCGTAACGATCTCATTTTTCCCGGTTGACCAATTATCGATGACCCATTTTAACATTTCCTCTTCTATGGAACGATAATCCGGATGCACTTGTAATTCAAAATATTCCTTGCCATTCTCAGAAACAAAGAATCCGATTAACTGGCCATGATCTTTTCGCCATAAGTGAGCATTCCTTTGATAAAAATACGGTTCGGTTCTGATTCTGGCAGTAAGGGCCGCATATCTCCAATTATCCAGCCTGCCTATCAACCAATTCAGTGGTTTCACATATTTGCCGTAGCTTTCTATCAGCAAATCCCTCATATCAAAGAAGTCCTTTTCATATCCGTTGTAGTTTCTATGAGTTACTTCCATTCTCTTTCTTCTTCTGACCTCCTCGCGCTCCAGAATTTATCAGCTCGACAGCAAATTCAAGAACTCTGTCTCTACAATTGTCCACGTCCTCTTTTGTATTAACAATTCTCAAATCTGGAGGCACACCGATTCCCTCCCAACAAATGCCATTTTGATCCTTGAACATGTTTATCGAGAGGGAAAAATACCATCCATTGGGAAGCTTATCTGCCTCAGCATCGGCAAAACATCCGGCAGTAAAATCACCAACAATGGTCGCATGCGGAAGCACCCGCATGGCAAGCGCAAAATTCTCCGCCGCACTGCCCGAGGTGAAGTCGGTAAGCAGAATTATCGGGTTTGTGAACTGAATAGGACCATCAGGCTCAACATACCACCTGACAGGTTCAGCAAAGTCACCGTGCCCGGGTCCGCTTTTTGCCTGTATCGTCATATACAGTCTCTTTTCATCAGCAAAGCGGTCGGCGATCACCTTACCAACCTTATCGTCACCGCCTCCGTTTCTTCTGACATCAATAATAAGACCCTTCGCATTCTTGAAATAATCAACAATCTCATCAACAATTTCAGAACTCTTTTCTACACCACTAAATTTACTGAAATGAAAATAGCCGATATCATCGGTCAGCCACGTATAAGCGAAGATATTTTCGTGCCTTTCATGCAGTTCTGTTTTAACATACTTCTTGTCTATTGGTCGCTCTTTGAAATAACGTATAAAATTCTCAACCGTACCGAATTGTTGCAGTACCGCCTCATGAGATTTGCCAGACCGGAAGCTCCTTGGCGGGTTCTTTGAATCAAGCCTAACATGGAGGTCATTCAGGCGCGTCAGCATTTTCGACATTATTTCGAACAGTTCGTCATCACTTGTTTGCGGTGTAACCTTGGGCCGGTAGACTCTGTAGAGAAGATTCCAATCAATACGCTTGGGCAGGAAAAGGGCATATCTCCTGTCAAATTCTTTCCACAGATACTCGAAATTCTTCTCAGGATCGCTCAACTCCTGAGCATTAGAGAAAACAGCAAAAAGGCACAAAAGATAAATAAAAGAAACAGATATGTACTCATTAATCATAAATCGTCCTTTCCTTTTAATAATAATCTATCATACACAGCTAATCCAAAATACGATTCTTGATCATAGTTATTCGAATTTCGAGGTCTGACCCCACAGTCTTTAGAGCTCGGAGCTCGGCTTACTGAGCTCGCTCTTTATGCAAATGACATAGTGACCCAATAACACAATATCTGTATTGCATCACTGTAATCAATTCGCAGGGCGAACGGAATGCGAGATAAGCTGGCCCTCCGTTATTGATCATTCTCATTGAGCTGTAGTTCGTCCGTAATCTTCTTCTTTGCCTTGTTTATGACCGCCACTATATCTTTATGGGTAGTTGAAGGTGAATTATTATAATCCATTAACGTATGTTCAAACCCATGATTAGGCACAAGTTCGTCTATCGTAAATCGTAAAGCCTGCATAGCTGTATTATGATGGTTGTACTCACCCATCTTCTCTATCGAAGCATACTTTATCGCACAAAACAGGCTCCATTTATTATTGGCAATATCATCTTCACATTTCCTGTCATCCATTTTATGCCAATTAGATGAATCTGCCAGTAGCTGTTCAGCCATTTTCAAAGCCTCTAAATCAACTTCTCTAGCTGGTGGACAATACCACCAATTAATTGCAAAAAACAATCCACCATCCGTTATATCTAACATCTCCCATAGAAAATATCCCAACGTGGTCTTCATGTAGATATCTTCGACGCCACGATGATTTACCACTTCATATTCTATCTCTGCTGTTTTGTTATTTGGATAAGTCAACGTGCCAGTTATTTTTTCACTGCGGACGATTTCGAATAGTTTTTCCTTATCAAAGGTTTTCTTCAAGAAACCAGGCGGTAGATCCATTGAAAAAGTAAATCCCTCCAAATATCCGCATCCCCCTTCTAATCTTGTGTCTTGTATCTCCAGACTGATGGGCAGGTAATTATCGGGCAACTCCTCCTGTCCATACGCTACGACCACACCAATGCACAAAATCAACAAACATGTAGATAATCTAGTCTTTACCTGATACTCCGATGTTCTGGTATCCCGCCTACTGATCATCTGATACGCTTCTTTGGTGCCTACTACATAGTACATACTACCTACTAAGCTATGTCTCCTTGTCATAGAAGTAGCCTTTTCGCTTTCCAATCAAGGCGTGATCGGCTCGTACCCCAATTTCCGGAATTGATCAGCAATAACCTTTTGTCCAATCTCGTTCGTATGCAATCCATCGTCACCAATATACCCTTTTTCCCGTGGGTCCTCACCATGATTTGCACCATTAAAGGCATCATACACACGCGCCACGGGAATTTTGAATTCAGCAGCAGCCTCGTGAATCGTCTCGTTAAAAGCTGTCCAGCAGCGCCTGTTTTCCTCGTACTTACCGCGTTCTCTCCATTCGCTATGAATGGGCACGTAGAAATCCATGGCACGAATGAGCGTAGGTTTTCCTTTCCTGAGCGAGAAGATTTCATTGATGATTCTATCCAGGTCAGACTTGTATCCTACAAGCGCTTTCGCTGAACAGTCATGCCGGCCCTCCCCAGTTATGATATGCCACCCAATATGGTCCCCTGGGTTGGCGCAGTAACTAATCACCTCAGCTTTACTAATAGTCTCACGTAGCTCCTCGTCATCTCGTAGCATGCTCAACAATTTCCCACTACTCAGACCACCGACTGTCCAGTCATGAACTGTAACCTTGACCCCTAAGTCTTCCTCGATATGTGCAGCGTAGTATTCCGGGAAACCCCACGCCGAGGAATCACCGAGTACGACATAGTCCCATTCCTCCTTACTACACGAAATTGATAGTATCAGCGGAATGGCCAATACCGCCAGCACATACAACTTCAAAAAGGATCCACCAATCATAATACCCTCCTTTTACGATTTTATCCTATCACACTCTAAATGCAAATCACGAATGACATAATGACGTAGTGACTCGATGACTATTTTTTCGTTTTCCGCAATTCGCATTTCGAAATTCGAAATCTATGTATTTCTACCTACTACATAGTACTTACTACCTACTGAAACATGCTTCCTTGTTCCTATGTCTCACTTTCTTTCTGTTTCACCGGCTGGTGGAGCAAACAACGAAGAATCGGGAGGCTCATTGCTACCAGTGAGTGAAATCATCTCGTACATAGTTACCCCGTTTTCGTATACTGCCCAATTGGGCACTCGTAGATTTCCAAATTGCTTCATTGGCCCGAACGTATAACGGTATTGCGTAGTGGCCCAGACCAAAGGCTCACTCCTGAAATTCAAAATGATCCATCCGTGCATAATGCCATCGGGCCCATAAAATTCGAGCCGACGGCTATTCGGGATATCTCCCCTGCCGAATCGAACCTCATAATATGGGTCACCAAAAGCAATACCCCGGGCAATGCGGTAAATGCTAAAAGGAGCTCGTTCCATGGCATTCTCAAAGGATTCCTCACTGCCCCGTGCGAACTCGCCGTTGGTTATTGACCAATACTTATGTTCTGGACTATACGCCCTTATCCTGTGGTGTACTTCACTCTTCTCTTCTACCCAGGATCGGGGACCGGTAAGATCAAGGATCTCGTTCTCTAGATATGAATCGACTCTGTACCAGGGATACCATCTGTGAACAAAATGTACACTTTTCAATTGCGCCCAGATTTCCATGCCGCCCATTGTTTCAACCATGGCCTCGGCTTCGGCAATTGCCAACGAGTCACCACGGACACCCTTTGCTCTCTCTTGGGCAACACCAAATTGCCACAGGCACAGAATCACACACATTAACATCAAAAATGACTTCATATTATCCTCCACATGCTAGATACCCTCGCAGCGCAACTCGGAGCTCGTGCCCTTTCTTGAAGACCCCTTAATCTTAGTCACAGGCGGTTTTTCTGGCGTCAAGCAAGCAAACGCTTGCTAGTTTACTTATTTGTTCTAGTGTTTCGCATTACGCTGCCATCGGTGAATATCTCTTCAAGACTATTGACTTTACCTTTTTCTATGGTAAATCTGACTCGAAAAAAGTCGTAGTCTTCAATGATAAAGTAGTCCTTACGTACAGCCAACATTTTCCTTTTTGTTCTCTTCTTGTACTGATAGTACAACATGCCGTCTTCAAAGTAGACGTCCCTTGTTCCATAATTGCCAGCGTATGCTTTCAATACATCTTCTGGTAGTGATATTGGTTCGTAAATGGCTCGAGCCCCGTCCAGTGCCCACTCGTATTTGTCTTTGATTTCCTTGTCGACCGATGTTTCGCTCAGTTTACGAAGCGCATCAATATGCGCTACATCGAGAGCCTTTTCAACCGTGGTTTCTATGTCTGGTTTGACACCAATGCCCTCCCATTTCGCATCATACTTTCGAAACACTAGCCGCCACGAAGGAATATTCAAAACAAATTCATCACCAATCACGATGCTGCTAATTGGATTCTCAGCCCCAGCACTTGTTTCACCGACAAGTACCGCATGACTGTTTATGAATTTTATTTTGGACGCAAATGCCTCGGCAGCGGATGCCGTACTACGTGAGATAAGCACATAGACCGGAATGCCAGTAAGTCGCTTGCCTGGCACATAGGAAATTGTCTTTCCAGCGTAGTACGAACTGTCTACGGTATATTGAGCCACGCTAAACATGACCTCATCGCGCGATTCCGCGAAATAACTCAGAATGAAATTAACCATATCATCCCAGCCGCCGCCATTGTAACGTAGGTCTATGATGACTGCGTTGCAGTTGGTAAGAAAATTCATTGCCGCAACGGCAACGTCCCCGGCATAATATGTCGCAAAGAATAATCTTAAATCCAGATACCCTACCGCACCGTCCAGTATTTTGAGTTCTTTGAAGCCATAGTTTTGCCATTTTTCAATACGGGCCTCATACGCCGTCAGTGACTCCTCTGAAACCTCGTAATCCTTCTGCTTCTTCATTTCAGTAACCACCTCAGGATTATACGAAAGACGGAAATGGGTATCGTTACTCAGATCTTCCAGGTCCATCGTCAGATAGTTAGCGAATTCGCTTCTATCCGTGTACGAGTTGTATTTTCCTTCAGCGTAATATCTCTGTATTCCTGAAATCGTCTGTTCTGAGATTTCAGGGAATGGATATATATTTTCTATCTTTTCACAAAGCTCTGCGATAATTTCTTTCTGCTGCGTCTTGGTCAGTGTGTTACGCTGTTGAGCAAATAAGAGACTGCACATAAGTGCGCTAATTAGAACCACATCCTTGAATCGTCTTTTATGCAATCTTGTCATTGTAATACCTCCTTCATTCACTTTCGATGATACAGTAAGAAGCAACATAAGTCAAGTCGAAAATGCTGCTTTTCGACCGTGAAAGTTTGCATTATATAACAGGTTGATTTTGTGAGTTCAATAAACAAAAGGAATAAACTTCTTTGTACGTTTAGCATATTCCTGGAACTCTGTGCAGTACTTATCTTCGAGATAATCATCAAGAGATGGGATGAGAACAACAGCAAAGTTTAGCATCATCAGAAGAGGTATGAGAAACAACACGAAATTGTGTGTAACCAACGCAAATCCAGTGAAAAGTACAACATCGCCAAAATAGTTCATGTGCATAGAAAACCGGAATAGCCCTTCAGTATATAGATGACCAAGGTTTTGTGGTTTTCTCTTCCAAACATATCTCTGATACTCAGAAAATGTATTAAGATACGAACCGAACAGATACAGCACAATAGCAATTATATCCACAGCGTTAATGGAATTGGATTGCCTTCTTCCATAATTGAACAACACAATGATAATTATCGACATCACAGTAGATATTAGAATCGCCTCCTGCCAAGACATTCGCCGTTTTAGAAAAACGAATAGGGTAGCTAACAACCTCAGTAAGTAGAAGATAGCGAAGGTTAATAAGAGAATAGAACCTACGAAATTGCCTCTTACACTGTCAGACATCAGCCACCCGCTCGCAACTGCAAGGGAGAGTGCGGTTATTGCTAGAATCTTTGGTCCGAATGATGGCTTATGTTCACTTGTAAACATCATATATGCCTAGCGCCCTGATGTCCTTGTTTGGGAATTTCGAGCCTTACACTCTACGCAGTTCGCCGCTCGCATTACAGAGCTCGGAGGTCGCAGTTCAGAGCTCACCCCTACCGTATCGGCGCATACCCTCCCTCAACTCCCTTCTTAGAGAGCACAAGCTGCCACAATTGATTCTTCCTTGCCCGGAACGCACCTGCATTCGACAGCAGGAAATATCTCCACATTCTGTAAAATCGCTCATCATAATTTGATTTTATCGCATCCCAGCTTTTCTCAAAATTGCGGTGCCAGGCCATGAGCGTTCTATCGTAATCCACACTGAAATTATGCCAATCTTCCATGACAAATAAGCCTTCGATTGCCGCCCCTATTTGCCTGATTGACGGTAGCAAACCATTGGGGAAAATATATTTATGCGTCCAGGGCTCTGGAGCAATTACCGATTCATTGCCACCGATTGTATGCAGTAAAAACAGACCGTCATCCTTTAAGCATTTGCGAACACATCTCATAAAAGTCTTATAATTCTTGTAACCAACGTGTTCAAACATACCCACTGAAACGACATGATCAAACGACTCACTGATATCTCTATAATCCTGCAGCCTTATCTCAACCGGTAAACCTTTGCACAAATCTCTTCCTAGTGTCACTTGTTCTTTGGATACGGTGATTCCAACTACTTTGGCATCATATTTCTCGGCCGCATATTTTGCAAGGCTTCCCCAGCCACAACCAATATCCAGTATTCGCATGCCGGGCTGTAATCCGATTTTCCGGCAAATCAAATCAAGCTTATTTTCTTGAGCTTCATCGAGAGTATTGGCATTCTTCCAGTAAGCACAACTATACACCATCCGTTTATCGAGCATATTCTCAAATAACTCATTACCCAGATCATAATGCCGCTCACCAATCACAAATGCCTTGCTTTTTGACTGCAGATTAAAGATCCGCGCTGCGAGCACCCTCAGGAGTAATTTCCAATTCCCCCTGACCTTGTCTTCAAGATTTGCCCGCACAATACGGTAAACGAATTGATCGAGCTCCTCGCAGTCCCACCACGTATCCATATAAGACTCGCCAAGACCGAGCGAACCCTGTGTTAAGACTCTATGATAGAAATCATCATTATGAACCTTTATATCCCAGGGATGATTTCCGTTTATTTCTACACCAGCCAAGTATAATAAGTCTTCTGCCGTCTTTTTTAATTTGTTCATGTTACATTCTACTGATGTTGGGATGGATGTCAACTTCCGAACGCTGTACCCTGTATGCTCTACGCTCACACACATTAGTGACGGGGAGACAAGGAGACTTTCAGACAAGGTGATATATTACGAAACAGGGTCATTCCCCGGAGAACCTGTTGGAAATATCGAGGGCACCGAGATGTCCTCCGACCCCCTGACTAAATCAGAGGACAAGCTCGATCGGGGGAACCGGGGAATCCAGTCCTATTCACCATCACTGTAATCAATTCTTCATCTCCGTCATCGACCTGCGAAGCAGAAAGGGTGAGGGGGAAATTATATCATTGTCATCAGTTTTTCATCATCGTTGCCATTTTTTCCAAATCTTTGATTTGATTGAAAAAATGAGCATGCCGACTTCTTTGTCGGTGAATCGATTCGCGAAGCGAGCGGAGCTCGCCCATCCGGTCCCTTCGCCAAAATGACTCAATGACATGGTGACGTAATGACTCAGTTTGAATGTGTATTATGAATCGTTGTTTTGCAGGCAGGTTGAAGTACCTAGTGGCCGCCGAGAACCGTATAGCCTTCAGCTCTGAGTTCATCAGCTAGCAATTCTTCAGTACGAACCGCATTGTCAAAGGACATGGGGTTGTATTTTTTGTACAACTTGGGTAATAATCTGATGCCATGGTCCCTGACATACTTACTGGATTTGTATCCTTTTTTATGTTTCTTGAAGCGTTCTTCAGGAGTCAAGCCAGTCATCCCAACATAAACACAGGGCTTCTTAGGGTTACGCTTAGGGTTAGCCGCCTTTACTTTTGCCTTTTGGGCAACTGAGTCATCCAAAAGAACAACATAAACATTATGATGTTTCACATGCTTCTCCTTTCTGACAGTTATCACTGTTCGAAGCAGCAATGGCTAAATGACACAGTGACATAATGACTGTGTTTAGCCTTACGATGACACCTAATGTTTCTTCCCTGATATTCTGATACTCTGATCCTCTGCCTACTGATCTTCGAATATCTTGTGCCAATTTTGTCCACGCCAAATTTCTTCAAATATTGATTTGAAAACAAATTTGAGTGTCCCGATGTCTCGACGTAGGGGAATCTTGCATATGGCCACAAAATTGAGCATCCCGTACTTCGCATGAAGTATGGGGATCTGCTTCATTAGTATCGTGCATCGGGTTTCACGTAGCAGGTTGGTTGTCTGCGTGCAGCGAACAGAGCTCGCACATTGTCTCCCCATTGCTGTTTAGATGAACCCTATCGGGTGCTTTGAATAAAAGGTCTGCTTTTTGCTCGCTCCTTTTCCCATTTCTTTCGTTCTGAACGAAGCCTAAAAAGATCAACTTCTTTGAAGATCAAACCTTCTTCACCAGCAAAAAGATTTCTCTCAACACTCTCTTTTTCAGGAGAATAGATAAACGAATCACCAAATTCTGCAACGTTGGCAAAGAAACAGTAGGCATAGATCGACCTACGAGCGTCAAAATGAGCGGATTTGAAGTCGGCGGTAACTGGAGTGAAGGCTGGGTTGATAATGAGATCTACTGGCGGTTCAGCGTTTTTCAATTCCACCCTCAAATCCATATCAAGAAAATCTCGGCAAATGACGATCGCGATCCTCCCAAATTCCGTGCTACACATGATAGTCTTATGCGGGGCAGCACGTCCAGCTATCCCCTCTGTGTGCCTGGTTCCTTTGAAGTTGATCACAGCCGGGATGTGCTTTACTTGTTCCCAAAGTATACCGTCAGGGGAAATAACGACGCTAAGGTTCTGTTTTGTCTTGTGGTCATGGTAGGAACCCGGAATCAGAACTATCTTGTATGTTTTGGCAAGAGAGAGGAGGTCTTCAGAAATTTGATGATAATTTAGATCAATGGTCAGTTCCGGGAAAATTAACAATTCGATTTCCTTAGTGGAGGCAGCTTCCACCATGTTCCGTATCTTGGATCGCACAGTATCTACAAACTCTTCTCTAAATCTAAAAAGACCGTGGGTCTGTTCCTCATAGAATTCGTGAATGATATCTCCTGTTCTTGAAAGACCAATCTGAGCAATGCCAACTCGGAATCTATCTTTCTCGATCTTTGGAGGATCTTTGAGCCGGTTGAGATAGATAATTACGTACCTCTTTCTTGATATTTCCCCGCCTGAACCTCCCTTCTCCTCCATAACACTGGCTACCGTATCTTGGATCATCCGCTCGAGGAGAACGTTAATATGTGTTACATCAATCATCTCCTGTTTCGATGGTCTTTGCGCGATGAGCAAATCCCACTTCTTCAATTGAGATTGCAAAAAGCCATCCTCTCGTGCAACTACTCGGACCAACAAATCTAAGCCTTTCTCTTTAGCGATAGAGTAGGCTTGTTTTAGCAATTTCTTTGCCTGTCCCATATCTAGCTCAATCAAAGCCAGCTTGGACTGAAGCAAATACGTCTCGGCAAGAAGCGAGTGCGACGACTGTCTCTTGGAGATGTCAAGAAGTTGACTTGTCAATTCCTTAATTTCCCCAAATAATTCTTCCTCTCCAGTATTTTTCAATTCGGACAACAACAAGTCGCATAGGTGAATCATGGCGGTGACGACTAAAGTATGGTCTCCAACTCTTTCCGCAACCACCTCTTCGAGAATCTTCACGGCTTCCAACTTATGACGCGCTCGCTTGCTGGATTTCAACCACAAAGCTTTGGCAATGCGATAGCGCTGGTTGATCACTTGGTTTTCCGTATGTTCGTTGATATGTTCAAGCTTATCAAGATACTGTTGTGCCAAGGACGGGGCTTCTCCTTCAATGGCCACCCATAATAGATTAAAGAGTATTGCAGCAACATATATGGCGTTTTCCATCTCTTCATAAATCGCCAAGCTCTGCTGATAGTAGCCCAGCGCTTGTTCAATATTCCCCTTTTTCATGCAAACATGACCCATGTTGCCGAGTGACATAGCGACGTCTTGTTTAAGTCCTAACTCTTCGTAAAGTGCGAGACCCCTCTGGAAATACTCCAGCGCTTGACCGAGCTCACCTCGTAGCATATGAATTTCACCCAAATTGTTAGTCGCAAGAGCGACGTTTGGTTTATTGCTCATTCTATTACTGATTACCAAGCTTCTTTGGAAATACTCAAATGCTGAATCTAGTTCACCTTTCAGTTGATAAACGCTTCCGATGTTAATGAGCGCTGTCCCAGTGTCCTGTCTGAGATCCGTTTTGATTGCCAGACTTCGCTGATAAACCTTTAACGCATCGTCAAGTTCGCCTCTTATGCTGTAAACATTACCAAGGTTGTTGAGCGACGCGGCGATATTTGACCTGTTTCCAATCTCCTCATTAATTGCAAGACTCCGCCGATGGTACTCTACAGCTCGCTCTAGATCACCTTTCGACCAGTAAACGAGGCCCAGGTTGTTAAATACATTAGCCATACCAGGTCGATCTTCTAGCTCCTCCATGATTTCCAGGCTCATTTGGTGATACTCAATTGCCCTGTCAAGACTGCCCTTATACCAGTGAATTATCCCACCATGGCATAGCAAATCTGCTTTACTCCTCCTCAACGCTCGTACTTCTTCATCTGCCTTTCCAAACTGCATTCCCCCGTGTAGTTTCTCACCTTCCTCGACCGCTTTAAGCCCCATATCAAATTCTCCTAATCGCCACGCGATTTCAGCTTTTGTAGCAAATGCTTCTACTGCCCGCAACAAATTCTGCCGCTTCAGGGCCGTTTGTAAGACCTTTTCAGTCAGTGTGAGCGCACTCTTCAATTCGCCAATCTTGAACCTGATCCTACTTTCGAGCAGCGTACAAACAAAACGATTATCTGCAGACAACTCTTTACGCGCCGTGATCTTTTCCAAAAGTTCGAGCGCTTCCTTATGCTTCCCATCTTGCAGTAATGATTCCACCCGAGAAATACTATCTTGGATTGAACGTATCATTTCATTCTTCCTATGCGGTTATCAGTGGTAGGATTTGCAACCATTATTACTGAATTCTATCTGGAAAAATTGTGAAGTCAACTACTGGACGCGTTACGCGAAACGCTTGACGAACGACGCTCCAGGCTCAACGCAGTTCGGAGCTCAGAGTTCGTGTTTTTCTACGCACTGCCGCGGTCGGAGGTCTGACCCCATTTCCTGGTCAATCAATTTTCTTTTTGCCCAGTAATGCAAAATATGAATTGGGTTCGAGCTCGCTATGGTTTATAGGAATGATCTTAATCTTAAAACCAGCTTGTCTTAACAGCTTGGTCCAGGTGGCTTTTGGGAAAATCCCCATTATGTGCCGATCATAAGTGATTCTCACTTTGCCTTTCCGGTATCCTATGAGAAATGCAAAATGACATTCACATGTCGTGTCACGTGGGTCTGGATCAAAACGCCATTCCAGGTACCGAATGCCCTTTCGGCCTAGGTCGTGACCGTGGTGTTCGGTCGTGGGTTTGAACGTCTCTTTTAAAAAATCCGGCACGACCAATATACAGCCATTTTTGCGCAGATGAACATAAGCGGTGTGGAATGCCCGCTGCAGATCCTGGCGTGTGGTCAAATACATGACCGCATCGTGGATGAAGACTGCGTCAAAGGCCCGATCCAAACGCATGGAACGCATGTCCCCGCGAATATGTTCGCAGTCAGGATTCAACTTTCTGCTCACCTCAAGCATGCCTGGCGAGATATCAACCAAAGTCATATGAAAGTTCTTTTTCATATGAGAAGCATTGTTGCCGCCACCCGAGCCAAGCTCCAGAACAGATTTGCACGGGTTACAGTTGTCCATTAATATATCACTGAATATGCCGGCTTCTTCCTTGTAATCATCAGGAGATGAAACCAGGGGCCACCAAGACGCTAACGCGGTGTACATTTTCAATTTCTGTGAATTCTTCATAAATGACCGTTTTGTCCCTATTTTTCGTGCGACCTCTACTAATATTAGCGATAGTTTACGGATTGTCAAATTGTTAGCTGCAATGGTCTGCGCAGCAAGGTCATTATCCGGCTTGCCTGTCCTCTGGCTTGACCAGAGGAACCGGGGAATCCAGTCCTGTTCTGAAGTCGGAGGTCTGAGTTCGCATTTTTGCTACATACTACTTAGTACATACTCGCTACTGTCGTGTTCTGAGCTCGGAGTTCGTATCTTTCTACATACTACCTACTACATACTGACTTCTGTCGCTAAATGATTTCGGAGTTCGGAATACCGAGCTCGTCCTGTTGAGCATTTCGTTAAAATGACTCAATGACATAGTGACCGTGATGTATCGTGCATCGGCTGTCTGTTGGCAGGTTGATGTACCCTATTTGATCAACAATACTTTTCGTGCGATGGTTTTGCCGCCCTCGTCCACAACCACAAAATAGACACCACTTGAAATGCCATTAGGCATCCAGTACACCGGTCGTTTGTTCGCCGAATTCAAAATCTGTACAAGCGCTCCCTTGGAATCGTATATCTTGATTTGCTGATTTGGTTCTGGTGTCGTTATTTTTAACTGACCGCAGAATACGGATGGTGCGACGGTCAGCATTGGTTCTTGCGGACCGACTCTTTGTTCAGTGATACCGGTTCCGGGATGATGTGACACTACAATTTCCCAATTACCAGAAACATAGCTCTGCCAGCACACCCAGAGTTCATTGTCGGGACTACAGACAATCTTCGGATTTATATCCGCTCCAGGAGTATTCGAAATGAGCTCTGGTACGCTCCAACAGGAATCAACATAATCTTGCACACAAATCTCCCAATCGTCAGATACCTTGGACTGATATACCAGCCAAATCACGCCCGCTCCGTCGGTAACTAACGCCGGGAACAAATCACCTTCGGAATTGGTCGTGACCTGACTTGCAGTCGACCAATCGGCTCCGTCATAGTAGCTACCATAAATATCAAGATTACCAAAGTCGCCTGTTTGCCATACCACAAAAATACGTCCGTCACCATGAACGGCTGCTGCAGGATGATACGCCATCTCCTGGGTACCCGAAATCGGTCCTGATTCAACCCACTGTGCACCGTCATGATAACAACCCCATATCTCAGAGCGATCAGCATATTGACGACAGTACAAAATCCACAACGTACCCGTAGTATCAATGAGCATGACAGGATTTCTCTCATCACTAGTGCTCGATGTTACCTGCTGTGGCAAGGACCAGTTTGAACCGTTGTAATACGCAGCGTAGATATTTATATCCACATCTCTTCTCGATTCCCAACTCACCCAGAGCTGATCGAGGGTATCATTGGTCAATGCCGGCTTGGTATCAAATCCAGGATCTAATGCGTGCACAGGCTGGCGCGCGGACCACGCCGCATCATATACACTGTAAAATATGTCATACTGGTAATTACCGCTCAAATCAATCCATCCCGCCCAAACAGCGATGGGATTGTTATCGTTATCAGCACCAATTGTCGGCCCGAAATCCCAGTAGACAGCTGGCCCCACAACCGCAGCATCCGACCATACACCAGCATCGTAGAATGCACTATAAATCTCGGACCGGCCATTAGTCTGAGAGCGACCGGATTCCCAGACAACCCAGATTGTTCCATCAGTATTGGCCATTATCTGAGGAAAGCCATCTGACTCTGAATCCGGGGCAACAACCGTCGGCTGTTCCCAGGTAATCATGGCATGACAATATGTATAGCCGTGTCGATAGGACGGTGTTTCGATTTGACCTAAGGGCTTCAAGGTTGGATCGCCCAATATATTCATTCCGTAAAACCAATCCCAGTTAACCTCTCCCCAAGCAATAAACCAGTCCTTGAAAGCATCCCCGATCGACGAGTTCTGCTGCCCGATCGGGCCGTAGAAGTCATAAAACTCCAGCATACTACCCGTTTTAGTACTGCCTACAGCAAGAAGACCATATGCATCATTGAACAAATACCAACCCGCAGAGTTGTTCTCCTCGACGAATCTCGTTCCCGAACAGGCAAAGAGATTGTAGAACAAGGCCTGGGGTTCAAGAGTGAAAATCTCATAATTGAAAACCGTGCCTCGATACTGACCATACGGATACAGAAAAGTATGTCCCCATGGTGATGAATGGGCGCAAATATGAACCCATTCATAACCCTGATCCAGTTGATTGCGGTAATTCGTTGCGGTTGTCTGATAGTCATCGTTTATCACTATTACATCCGTGTATACCAAATCGAGATCGCATGTTGTCCAATAGGACCAGTCGTCATCCACAAAGGACAGACCACGTTGAAGAACCGAAAGACTATCTACCCGGTATAAATGGTTTCTATGGAAATAGTTTTTCAGCAGGTTCACCTCGGTGTCCCAAGTCAGATTGCGTGCATATATGCGACCTACCCATATCTCCGGAGCGACATTTCCCGTATGACCATCATAGATGCCGTCATTATCACCATCGAGATAGATTCCATCGAGGTCGCAGAAATATAAATCGTGAGGGAATTCTTCCCAATTGCCGAAACCATCAGTTTCAAACCAAGCAACGGGAACTTCACCAATGAAGATGGCTCCAACTAAATCAGTGATTGAAGCAAGGTGGGTGCGTAATGCCGTATGTGACATGCCAGAAATCGTGTCGACCTGATACGAATAGCCGGCACTAGTTAAATCCTGCGTGAAGACATTCAGTTCATTTTCTATCTCAAAATAAACGCCGCTGTTTACAATGATGTCCACATGATTCTGTCTGTCGCGGGTAACCTCTTCGTAGACCTTCCCAATAGCGGTCGCCTCCTTGCCCATAACGTGATCGTGAAACCACATAACGTAATCAACCGGCTGGCGACCGCGGGGATCAATCCAATCTAATTTCTTGACATGAGCAAATTGTGCGCTCAGTGAAGAATAAATGATGAGAGAAAGCACTATATACTTTTTCACGTTCTACCCAAATAATTATATGTCGCATCGGAAAGCTTGTCAATGATGCGTGTCGTGATATCCCCCATTTCATTAACGATCGTAAATCCTACGGAGAGAATCACTGCATTTACAACTCCTGCGTTGTCGCAAAAGCGTACGGGGTTCTCAACCATCCGTACCCTCTATTGTACTATAGCCCTCCCAAGAGGATCTACGACAAGCTAACACTATATAGCAAGTTGATTATTTTTTGCTTTCTTTATCGAGTAATCGAGCTGCGGAGCCGCAATGACATAATGACTGTGTGTCATCATGAATCATGTATCTGTCGTTTGTTCGAAGTTTTGAGCTCGGAGTTCGTTTCTTCTACGCACTATGTACTACGTACTACCTACTGTTGTCAGTTAACCAGCACAATCCGATAGCGTGCCTTGTTCTCCTTAACCCGCTGAATCGCTTTATTTACCTGTGACATAGGCATCAGCTCGATTTTAGGCTTTATGCCATGTGCCTGTGCAAACTTCAGCATTTCCTTCATTGTCGTGCGGCTTCCAATGAACGAACCAGTGATCGAAAGCTCATGCGCCACAAGGTCAATGGGCTTCAAGTCAATGATTGGAAAACCGACCAGGATCATTTTGCCTTTCTTCTTTAACGTCTCTAATAAAGCGTACCAGTCGACACCACCGCTCGCCGTGCACAGCAACAGGTCGAATCCGAACTCGACTTGCCGCAATGCGTCCTTGTCGTTTGAATCAATGAAGTGATCTGCACCAAAGCCAAGCGCCTCCTCCTTTTTCTCTGGAGACGAGGAAATTGCCGTAACCTCACAGCCCATGGCGTGCGCGACCTGTAAAGCAAGATGGCCCAGACCTCCAACACCGACAATGCCGATCTTCGAAGCAGATCCCTTGGCATAAGTTCTGAGCGGAGAATAAACAGAAATACCGCCACACAGGAGTACGGCAGCGACCTCAGGCCGCATGGCTTGAGGAAGATGGTACGCAAAACGGCTATCTGCCATAACCGAAGACGAGAATCCGCCGTACGGATCCCATGTTGCTGCTTTGACAATATCCATACAGAGATGTTCTTGGCCACTCAAGCACCATTCACATTTCATGCAGGAACGACCCTGCCACCCTATACCAATCCTGTCACCTTCCTTAAAACCACGTGCTGCCTTGCCCACCGCCGACACGTGTCCGACGATTTCATGACCGGGTACAAAAGGATATGTAGTTATTCCATAATAGTCATCAATGGCACTGACATCAGTGTGACAGACACCGCAGTGAGTGACCGATACGCGGACATCATGTTCCCCCAGCTTGGGTGCTTTAAAAGTCCGCTGCCGGAGCGACTTTCCCCGCGCACTCACCGCATATCCACGGATGGTTGATAAAGATTTCTTTCTATCCATTTCTTCTCCTTGCTACATAATATTATATTTTTTCAACGAAGTCAACCCGATGTGGCGCTACTTGTAATCATGGGTGACCCAATTGTTGACCTCAAGAAAAATATGAATGACATAATGACCTTGTGATTCAATGACTATTATGTGTTCCGCAATTCTCATTTCGAAATTCTTTACTATTTCTCTGATTTTGGCATTCCTATCCATTTTGGAGTCCTATTCATGTATTCGCGATATCCAGTGCCATACCTTTCTAGACAGAAGCGTTCTTCTGTAGTTACGGAGACATTCGACAAAATTATAAATACGATCGCAAACAATAAGAAAACCCATGAGGCTGAAGCGACGCCTGCCCCTATAAATACCAAAAATGAAGACAGAACCATCGGATGTCTGGAATAACGATAAAATCCTTTGGTCCATGCTTCACCAACCGGGATATTTCTAATGTTTATCATGGCGACCGTCCATGTAATCACTCCCAATATGCACATAACAAGACCTACATAAAACCATACCGTGCCTAATTGTAACGGGAGGAAAATAGAATATATGAACAACCCAAAGAAAATCGTGGTCTGGCAAATGAAGATCAGTTTCTCATTTTTTCCATGAGTAGGACTTTTCATTTTTTTCATTACATCTTTGACAATAAGCATCATTATCAGGGGATGTAATGGAAGATACAGCGTGAGAATCCAGGCATTCCATAAACCTATTTTAAAAGCTGGTATAAGTGACATTTTCCCTCCTTAAGTCAAAAAATGTATCACTCACAGTCCTAAAATGATTACAAATTAATCGCTACCTGTTCTGTTTGTTTCATTTATGTATTATACCAAAGTCTGCGAGTCGTCAAGACCACCCACCAGCGTTCCGCCATTCCCTGGTTTCTTAGCGGTTTGTCATTCCCTGGTGTGCCTGCCCTCTGGCTCGACCAGGGGGAACCGGAGAATCCAATCCTGCTCACCATCAGAGTAATCTGTTCGCGAAGCGACCCAAGTTCTGCGCTCGCTCCTTATGCGAATGACACAATAACTTAGTGACTCAATGACTGAGCTTTGTCGTGTATCATGTTTCTGTCGTTTATTCAGAGTTCGGAGCTCGGCGTGCGCATTCTTCCTGCATACTGCCGAGGTCGGAGCTCTGCGCTCGGAGTTCGCTTCTTCTACGTACTCTGCACTACTTACTACATACTGCCGCAGTGGGAGGTCTGACCCCGCTTCCACTTGCCAGCCGCAGCAAAATCGCGAGCATGGAATCAGGTGCTCTGTGTTCTGTAGAATTTTCTACAGTTCCGCCACCTTCATGGTGTTGTCTGCGATCAACCGGTCGATGAGCTTGTGGTAAGGGTCAATACCTGCTCGTGCGGGTTTTTCACCGACGATGATCGTGAACTCCATTTCGGGTTTATGGATCAGGTGTTTGCTTAAATACAGCTCACCATCATCCTCGCCCAGCACACCGATGTCTATGTAGTCACTGATAGGTATTTCTACCTCGTTGCCGAGCTCATCCGCTCGAAGCTTCTGTGCGCTGACCGCCATGTGCACACGATAGGTTCCGTTATCCAGCGACTCATATGTTGCCTCTACTATTTTGTTCTCGTACAGAGTGATCGTTTCGAACATATCCGTGATTATGTACTGCAGGCTATCGGGAACCGCCTGCCGGATGTATTCCAGGAATTCAATGGAATTGGTATAAGGCGGGTTCTGGTAAGCAAAATCCTTCAAGTATGCTGCCAGAGCACGGTTCAAACGCTCCTCGCCGATATAATCTTGGAGCGCGTTCATGACCATAATGCCCTTCCGATAGTGCAGATACCCTTGATTTTCAACGAGCATGAGCGGAACTTCTTTCAAACGCTCGCTGCCCCGGCCACGCAAATACCTATCCAGTTCATGTTCCAGCATTTTCCTCACCAGTTTCTCACTGAATTCCTGCCTGCAAACCATGAGCGAGGAATACTGGGCAAGTACTTCGGTCATGACTGTTGCACCCTGCACATCAGCCGAAACAAGTTGATGTGCCCACCACTGGTGCGCTACCTCATGTGCGGTCACATCGAACGGATAATCAACATCATCCTCATCGATCTTGGCGATGAACCCGATGCCCTCTGAATACGGAATAGTCGCGGTCAGGCTCTGCGCAAACCCCTGATACCGGGGGAACTCGACAACCCGCACGAGTCTGTGTTGATACGGACCGAATTGTTCTGTAAAATAATCCAGCGATTTCTTGATTGCATGTATGAACCGGTCGATGTTATACTCGTGTCCCTTATGATAATACACTTCGATACTAACATCATGCCACTTATCGCGCCGTATTTCATATCTGCCCGACAAGAACCCGTAGAGATCGATGAATCTATGATCCATTACGTAATGATAGTAGTTCCGATCTCCTTCCTGCCACTCCTCGACAAGATACCCGGGAGCAATACCGATCTGGTCCCTATCCGTGCTTACTATCGCATCCAGCGATATCCAGTCCCCATCGTGCGAGACATAATTGTTCATGCGTGCCTGCATATCATCGACCGGTGCCATGCGCTGGCGCGGTTCCAGTCCATACTGTTTGCGATCATGATCCTCGACCAGCTCGAGCTCCCGGTTATAACCGATGCGCGGAAAATAGTCATGATTGTTGATAAACGTTCCATTGTAGACGATATCAACGTTCGGATCATTATTCTTAAAACCCCTTTCCGCGTATTCGAGTTGAAAAGTCAAGTTCATAGTATCGCCGGGCATCATCGGTTCTTCGAGTTCATATATGTAGTAACCGTATCTTGCATCCTCAAGCGCCACCATATATGACCGACTGAAGGATATGTCCTGCGCAACCGGTTCATGCTGCAGGAGTATATGTACAGAATCGATCGGCGTGTCTGTCCGGTTCTGCAGTAAATAATCTCCCTTGATGTGAATCCGGCGTTCGCGCGCGTAAATATCGACCTGCGTCTGCACATCGGTTATGCGCGGCTGCGCGACCCCATGAAACTGGCTGTAGCGTTTTTCATACTCAGCCTTGTCGTGCTGAACGTGTTTGTTGACCTTGTACGTGTTCAGTACGTTCGTGTTGTAATAGATGTACCCGCCGGTTGCGATAAAAACAATCAAGAGCACAGCTGCGGCCACCCGCACACCAGTAGTAAACCTCTGCCGGAAGTGACGCAGACGTATTTTCACATTCGCTTCCTCTCCCCGTACCCAGAAGAGCTTCGCAGCAAGTGCGAGGAGCAGGGAACAGGCAGTCCAATAGATTCTGAACCACAATATAGATGAGCTGTAATGACCATAACCATTCATGTCTGAATACGTATAACCAGGTCCTTCCGCGAAAAGGTATAAACTGTGCTGCAGCCCGAAACCATACGCCGAAATGATGATTATGTAGAAGGCGACCATGATAAAATGACCCAGGTACTTGTTGTTGACCAGCACCTGGACGAACAACGCCAAAATACAATACCACACCAGTTCGATAAAGCGCAACCCGTACAGCTCTTTTACATATTGACCGATTTCAAAGTTGTAATAACCAAGAACTGCCTGAATGAATATCCCGCAAAGCATAACCACGAACAAAAGCAGCGCCACGACTAGCACGAGCGCGCCAAGTTTAGAGAGGAACGAAAGCCAGTCAGGCACTGGCAAAGAATCATATATCTGCGCTACATTTTTGTCACGTTCCCGCCACACCAGTTCACCTGAAAATAATACGATGATAACGAGCATGAACAGAGAGAATGTACCGGCTGTGATCTCGAGCACCTCGTAAGTAACCGGGTATGTGGTCGCGCCGTAGACCTGCCCAATGTTCTCGAAACCAACAACCATGATGAACCCGATCGCGAGCACGACAATCATAATAAAATAAAGATTCTTGACGACAGCGAAAAATTCGATTCTTACCTGCCCGAGAAGTTGACGCACATAACCGCTCGGTGCAAATTTCCTGGTCACTGCCGGTAATGCCCTGTGCGATGTTGAGACTTCGGGCTCTTGTGCGTTACTGACCTCTGATTTCCTTTTCCGTTCCGATATCACAAATATCGGCTTGAACTTCAGGTATCCGAATACGAGCATTGCCACACCGATCGCGCTCCACAAAACACGGTTCCACACCAAGACGCCGCGGAAGGGCATGAGCAGCGTATTTTTTTCCGCAACCGACCAGTATTCAGTGATATACCTGGCCGTATTCGCACCGAAGGGGTCGATGACACTCGCAAACGCCTTGGCCTCGAGGTTCATGAGCAGGTTTGCCGACATGAGATAGCCCACTAGAATCGTAACGCAGGCAACAAAAACAGGTATGCGTTTCCTCTGCGTGATTGCCAAAGCAAAGAATACGGCCCCGGAAAAGAATAGGTTGGGCAGCACGTGTATCAGGTACGGTTGAATGTACACGATGAGGCGAAGCGGCGCGAATTTCTCCGGCATGACAAATGGCATCAGGCTTCCCACGACAGCACCGATGCCGATGCTCATGAACACGATGAACAGCACCATGAATGCGCCGAGGAATCGTCCGAAGAAATAATCGGATTTTCTTATTGGGCAGGAAAAGAAGAAAGAATACGTGTCGCGCTGGAAATCACGGTACCCGGCATTTCCCATGACCGCTGCGATAACCAGCATACCGAAGTATAC